>SAMEA3387511__coassemble_3996_pt1 | contig 4856 bp, 2 predicted proteins | sample SAMEA3387511__metabat2_low_PE_003 | metagenome-assembled genome bin SAMEA3387511 (sample SAMEA3387511) | Felis catus | biome: Faeces | place: United Kingdom | collected 2012 | reverse complement strand
CCCTTGGACTTTGAAGTTTTCTTTGGCAGTTTTGTGGAAAAGCGTAATCGTTTTGATTCGTATCTGTCCGTTACGGAATTCCTCGACGTTCAATGACGCATAGTCATTGTCGGTCCCGTCGCCGTCATCGGCTCCTTGAATCTGCAACATACGTCGTACCAACATATAATTAAGATTCTTGGGTACGTCATGAGACGGCCATTTAAGATTGAATTTCTGCGCTATATCGTTCAATGTCTCACCCATATACGGGCGGAAATAGTCGAGGATGATTTCTTCTGTGGACTTGGTCGAAAGAGCGCGGGCGTCTCGGATCAAGCTCTGCGACGGATGGTCCCGGATGATATAGTCCTGCAGGATGGTCGTCATAAAACCTTGCTTAAAGCAATAGGCGCGGCTGGCCGCTGTTTCGCCGTTAGACTGTGTCGTATATCGATAGTCACGGTTGCCTTTCGTGCATGCTCCGACGGTTCTGGTCAGGGACTCGGTGAGTTCATTCGCCCGGCCTTCGGCGATGAGACGATGGATGGTTTCCCAGTCCTGCCGAATTTGAGCCATGTGTTTTTCTGAGAAGCGCACTGCGTATTGTTGTGGGAAGTCCGCCTCATTGATGTCTTCCATCGCGAACATGTTGGCGAACTTCACCTTGTATTTCCGGCGGTCTTCGTCCTCTCCTTTTCGTGACACATCTCGGCGAAGATATTGGATGACTTCGATGAAGCGATTCTTGTTCCAGAAGGAGCTGGTGTGGAACGTGACGTTCTTTTCCTCGCGATAGTTGATGATATTGAGAACGAGCCGTTCGCCGGCCTTAAAGTCTGTGCCATCCTTGGTTTGCTTCACATCGATTGGTGTGACTTTCAGCTCGACTCCCGCTTCGGGAAAATCGGGTGCCGAGATATTGTCGGCCGGATGATTGAACCAAATCTGTTCAATGACCGATCCTGGGTAGTTTTTTGAATTCGGCTTCAGTCTTCCCTCGGTATCAATCTCGCCTAATGTCAGGTCTATGGCGTCCAAGGCGTGTTCCTGGATTGCCTTTTTGGTGGTGTATTCGCTTTTTCCGAACAGCGGAGACATGACTCTATCCGCCGCATTTTGGTCGGCTGCGTTCCACTTGACAAAAGCCATTTCGTCGGGAGAGAGCCACTTGATTGCTCGTCCGTTTTGCAGGATGTCGGCGTCAATTGTCGGGTAGCAGATGAACGAATCAATTTGATAGTTCTGTCCCTGTTCGCGATAGTTCGCACTGCATAATTCACTGCCGACCGAAAGTTCTCCCGTATAGGTGCCGCGCAGTATGCGCTCAAGAACGTCCAATTCCTTTTCCCCAGTACGAATTGGGGTGCCCGGGAAGGACCACGTGGCATCACCTGCTGTGTCATCAGGGGCAACGCAAAGGATTTTCCTGTCCGAATTGATGCATATAGCTTTGATGACTCGATTGGGATGTGCGTTACGCGATGTGGTCCGCGGCATTGTGGTTTCCTCGCTTCCCGTTGGGCAATGCCTATCAATATCATCCAGTATTGGATCATGTGATGCAACTTCTGTTAACGGCGGGCGCATGATGGGCTATGTCGTATTGCAATGTTGTGCGGATGTGTCCGGGGGATTGAAGACGAGTGCGCTGAGCTGAATCAATTAATGCCGCAGTATGGCTAGCCCATTGTTGCCGGACGTTACCAATCGCCGGAGTCGTGTTCGATGCTAGTTGCCTAAAACGGCAGGCTTTGACAGGCGTCAATTCCCGATGCCTTGAATTTTTTGTTACCAATGCCGGGGTTATAGGCCAGATTGTGTGTCCGTGATTGTCCGTGCGGTCTTGTCCTGTTTGGGTTTCCGGCTGGTCGAATGTGTCGGGTCGGGGTTTCGCGGCCGGCCGGATTGCGTGTCCGTTCGGTGGCGTGGCGCGTTGCGCGCGTATGGGTGCGGGGTGTTCGAATGTGGTTGCCTGAATGGCATGAACGCTCCCTTATGTCCCGTGTGCCATGGTCCGATGAAGAAGAACGGCTCCACATCGTCGGGAAGGACCCGGTGGCGGTGCAAGGACCGGTCGTGCGGGGCGTCGCGCACGCGCTCGTACGACCGGCGGGCCGCGGACCTCGGGTCGTCGCTGGCGTGGCTGCTGTCGAAGGACACGCAGGAGGAGCGTCCCGTGCCCGCACGCACGCTCAGGCGTCGCAACGAGCTGATGTGGGGGCTGTGGCCGCCGGTCCCGCTGGCCGACCAGGTGCATGACGTGGTGCATCTGGACGGCATCCACCTGCACCGGCAGGCGGTCGTGCTGATCGCGATAGCCGGCGGGCACGTGATCGGCTGGTACGTGGCCAGGCGCGAGACCGGCGCCGCATGGTCGTGCCTGATGTCCAGGATCGCGCCGCCGCTGGCGGTCGTGTGCGACGGGGGTGGCGGCCTGCTCAAGGCATTGCGCGACCGGTGGCCGGACACCGCGGTGCAGCGGTGCCTGTTCCACGTGTGCATGAACATCACCGAGCTGACCGGCGTCAGGCCCAGGCTTGAGGCCGGCAAACGGCTCAGGAGGGTCGCCGTGGCGCTCAGCCGCGTGCACGACGCGGACTCCGCGGCCGCATGGATGGCCTCCTACAACCAGTGGGAGCGCGACTTCGCCGGGTTTCTCGGGGAGAAGAGCGAGTACCGGGACGGCACCGTCGCCGACCAGCACGCCCGGCTGGTCAAGGCCCGGCGCATGATCCGCAGGCGCATCAAGGAGGGCCACCTGTTCACGTTCCTCAGGCCGCCCGAGGGCTGTTCGACGCCGATACCGCCCACGAACAACCTGATCGAGTCGTGGAACGCGGGCATCCGCGACATGCTGCGCAGGCACCGCGGGCTCGGGCTCCTGCGCAGGATCAAGGCGATCTGCTGGTGGTGCCACAGCAGGACCGAACATCCCGAGACCGCCGCGTGGCTCGTCAGGAACGCGATTACCGACCAGCGGATCGAGGAGCTCTACAGGCACGCGTGGGAATCAAGCCCGCAGGGCGCATGGGAGACCTACGGCATCCCCGCGAGATACGGCACCGGCATCGACTGGAACGAATTCCACACCACCACGCGATACCCCAACACCACCGACTGACAACGAAAACCAGTCTAAAACACCACAAAAGTTCCTATAGGCCGAATGACCTCACCACCGGACACACAATCTGGCCTATAACCCCAATGCCGTTACCACGGGCCGGGTTTTCGGGAAAGCGAAAGGCCCTGAAACGTTGGTATTTCAACGATTCAAGGCCTTCGACCGCTGGTGCGAGTGGGGGGACTTGAACCCCCACGAGCATACACTCACTGCCACCTGAAGACAGCGCGTCTACCATTCCGCCACACTCGCAGACAAGTGATTAACTTACCACTCGATTGCCGGAATGTGCAAATCGGCGTGTCGCGATGTGTCGCACGGGGTCTTGCTCGTAAGCAAAGGCGGTCTCTCCGCCCGCTAGTCGGTCGCGCCGGCAGCTTCTTCACCGGAGGCGGCAGTATCACGCCAACGAACGTTCTCGCGCCCTGCACCGACTTCGAAGTGGTACTTTGCGCAGCCCAGCCCCACGTGCGCGAACAGGCCTTCCATCGCCTCGGCACTGACCGTGCCGTCCTTGTGCAGCGTGAATAGGAACGGCTGCTGGCTCAGCGACGTCGGTGCGAGCATCGCGGCCTCCATGCCGGCGCGGAACCAGTCGGGCATCGCCATGCCGTCCGGTATCCGGCATAGCTCCTCGATCGGCTTGCTGCGGCGTCGCCCGCCCGGCCGTGCACCATGACCGAACGCCAGTACCCACACAATCTTCTCCCCGGGGTGCAGGCACCACCACGGGTGTTCCGCCGCGTCCGCATCGTCCAGCACGGCCCAGCTGGTCTCCAATCCCAGCTGCACGGCGCGCAACGCCAAGCGCTCCCCGTAGTAGCCGACCCGTTCCTGCAACGCGATCTCGCCAGGGTCGGTGGCCGCCTCATCCGCGGCGGCCTTGTGCCACGCAGCTGCGGCGCCGTCCGGTATCGTATCGACCGCCACGCTGGGGTCGGCCGTACCTGTTGCGGTTTCGGTTGCCGCGTCGTGCTCGTTCGTGCCTGCCGCACCGTGCCCGTCCGCCGCACCGTCGCGTACCGGCCGCCCAATCAGGGCGATGGCGTTGTGCACGCCGGTGAACCGTCCGTAGTGCGTCTTCAGCCCGAGGAACGCGTCGTCGAGGCCGGTGGTCATCTGGATGTGCAGGCCGCTCTCCTGATTGCACGCGTCGATCTCGGCGCGCAGGATGTCCAGAATCGCCTGGTCGACCGGTTCATCGGTGTAGGCGCGGATGGCGTGTCGTTGTTCCATCGCTTCGAGCAGGTTCATGATGCAGTCCTCTCTGTCGCTTCGGATTGTCGAGTAGCTTCGGACTATCGATTTGGACTATCGATTCGGATTATCAACTCGGATTATCGCGTCGGCCCATCGGCTCAGCCGCGTGAGCCGTTGGCGTAGAAGCGGGCCAGCGTCGCGTCGCGGAACTCGTCGAAATAGCCGCCGTCGATCGAGGCGCGGATGTCGTCAAGCAGCTTGACGAAGAACCGCTCGTTGTGGATGGTGGCCAGCGTGAACCCGTTGAACTCGCGGGCGCGCAGCAGGTGGTCCACGTAGGCGCGCGAGTAGTGCTGGCAGGTGTAGCAGTCGCAGCCCTCCTCCAGCGGCCCGAAGTCGGTTTTGAACTCGGCGCGCTTGACGTTGTACCGGCCGTCGCGCGTGAAGATCGCGCCGTTGCGGCCGCAGCGGGCGGGGGCCACGCAGTCGAACGTGTCGCCGCCGTTCTCCACGCAGGCGAAGATGTCGTCGACCGCGGCGATGCCGAGCA
>SAMEA3387511__coassemble_3678_pt1 | contig 5375 bp, 6 predicted proteins | sample SAMEA3387511__metabat2_low_PE_003 | metagenome-assembled genome bin SAMEA3387511 (sample SAMEA3387511) | Felis catus | biome: Faeces | place: United Kingdom | collected 2012 | reverse complement strand
GTACAGGAAAGGAACAGGGAGATGGCGAACGGCAATCGCAGTGTGCTGGTGGTCGGATTGGGACGATTCGGCAGCGCCGTGGCCACCACGCTCGACCATATGGGGCAGGACGTGCTCGCGGTCGACAGGAACGCCGAACTGGTCAGCCGATGGTCGTCGATCCTGCCCACCGTGCAGGCCGACCTGACCGACGTGATGGCGGTCGAGCAGATCGGCATTACCGATTTCACCACCGCCGTCGTGGCGATCGGCGACAGCGTGGAGGCCTCGGTCCTGGTGACGGGCAACCTGCTGGACGCCGGCATCAGCGACATCTGGGCCAAATCCGTTTCCCTCCAGCATGCGCGCATTCTCGAACGCATCGGCGCCACGCACATCATCAACGCCGAGACCGATGCCGGCAAGCGCGTCGGCCACCTCGTCTCCGGCAACTACCTGGACTACATCGAGATCGACGGCCCGCACACGGTCGTCAAGATCCACACCCCGAACCACCTGATCGGCTACAGCATCGCGGAGGCCCAGGTGCATGAACGGTACGGGGTGACCGTGGTCGCCGTCAAATCGCCGAACCGCGACCTGGAATACGGGTCGAAGGATCTGGTCATGCATCGCAACGACGAACTGATCCTCATGGGCACGCAGGACCAGATCGAGCAATTGATCCGCGGATGACGCCGCCGGGACCTGCATGACGGAAGACCGCGGAACGGCGCGGCTCCCCGGCCGCCGCACGACGGATGACCTGCAGAGCCGCTTGCATCGGCGGCACGCGCCCCGATAATCGAAAGGTGACGGCGGTGCCGCCGTCATGTAGGGAGAGCATCATGGATCTGCGTCTGTCGGATGGTCGTATCGCCGCCGGGCGATACCGCACGATCGTGGCCCGCGGCCACACCGTCATCGATCCGGGGGTGGTCTTCGACACCCTGGTGGTCGCCGGCGTGGTGGCCATGGTTGGATGCCGGGGCGGAACGGTGGAGTGCAGGGCGGGACGCATGGTGTGCACCGGGAATATGGACGTCCGCGCCATCGTCGGATATGGCGAGATCCACGTCTCGGGCAGGCTGTCCTGCCGGACGTTGCGCTTCGTCGGCGTCGTGCGCGCCGACGGGCGTCTCGTATGCGCGCGGGACATCGCCGTCGACGGCATCCTGAGCAACGGCAGGGTCATCTCGGCCGCGTCGGTCACGTTGCGCGGCGTGCTCGAAAGCGCGGATGTCCGGACCGATACGCTGAGCATCGAGCCGTTGCACAGCATGATGCTGACGCGGCATGCGATGGGCGAGTACACCGCTTCGAGCCATGCCCGCACCGTGGTCGGCGGTGCGGTACGCGTCCATGCCCTGACATGCGTGACCCTGCATGCCGACGCCGTGGAGCTGTCGGAGCGCTGCCGGATCGAGCGGTTGTGCAACGCCTCGCATGTCGCCGGCGACGGCACGGCGGATGTGTCGTTGTTCCGCCCGACCTGTTCGCAGACGCATCTCAAGCGCCGTGGGGTCTGAACGCCGTTCAGCGCTCCGCCGCGCGCGCGTACAGCAGGTGCTCGGTGTTGCCGTGCGTCCCCTCGATCGGCGATGGCGCCGTGGCGACGACGTCCAATCCGCATTCGTCGGCGCATGCGGCGACGGCTGACAGCGCCCGCTCGCGCAATACGGGGTCTTCGACGATGCCGCCCTTACCCAGATGCCCCTTGCCGACCTCGAACTGCGGCTTGACCAGGAGTACGATATGCGCCCCGGGGTCCGCGATGCGTGCGATCACCGGGATGACGTACGTCAGCGAGATGAACGAGACGTCGGAGACCACCATCCGCGGCCGGTAGGGCAGATCGCCGTCCCGCACGTCGCGGATGTTGACGCCGCTCATCTCGATGATGCGCGGGTCGGCGGCGATGCGCGGGTCGAGCTGCCCGTGGCCGACGTCGAGGGCGACGACGCGGTGCGCGCCGCGCCGCAGCAGCACATCGCAGAATCCGCCGGTGGACGCGCCGATGTCCAGGCAGTCGAATCCGACCGGCTCCGGCAACCCTGCGGCACGGAACGCGCCGAACGCGCCGACCAGTTTGTAGGCGCCGCGGGAGACATAGTCGTCGCCTTTGTCGATGGCGATGTCCGAGGCGGATGCGATTGCTTGTGCCGGTTTGGTGGCGGTGATTCCGTCGACCGTGACCTTGCCCGACTTGATCAGCCGTTGCGCCTTGGCCCGGGATTCCACCAGCCCCAGCGCCACGAGTGCGGCGTCCAGACGGTCGGGGATCGTGGTGCCGCCGTTGTCGATGCCCATCAGTCGTCCCGGCTTTCGTTGAGTTCCTGTTGCAGCGCGTCCAGAACCTGCTGGAAGGCCGCGATGCGTTGGTCGTCGTCCAATCCGTCGAGTTCCGCCAGTTCGGGGAACCGCGCGGCCAACGGTGCCGGGGTCTCCCGCTGCGATTCGCTATCGGCATCCGGCATAGTGATGTTCACTCCCCCGCTCCGATGAGGTCGAAATCCGGCAGGCTGTCGGCATCCAACGCCCGTCCGTTGTCCGAGGCATCCCAGGCGGCGCAGCACGCCGCACGCAGCGCATCCACGGCCGTCGCGTCGCTGACGGCCAGTCGTCCCGCGGCGTCGATGGCGGCCTCGGCCCGTCCGCACACCCAACGCCCGTCCGGTTCACGGCGCGGCGCGGGTATCGGCTCGTTCAACGCGCGCAGGTCGCGGGCGATGAAGGTCGGCCGCAGGTGGCGGGGGGCGAGCATGAGCTCATGCGGGTTCGTCACGCCGGTCAGCACGGCCAGGGAATCGTAGCCGCCACGGTTGCCCGCCTCGATATCGGTGTCCAGCCGGTCGCCGATGGCCAGGCACAGCTCCCGCCGGACCGGTTCCATGCCATCGGCTGCCGCCAGTAGACGGGCCTCGTCGTACATGGCCGATTCCGGTTTGCCGGCGCAGGCCGCGGGCTGCACGCCGGTGGCGTTGACGACGGCCTGGACCATCGACCCGCACCCCGGGGCGATGCCCAGTTCTCGGGGTATGGTCAGATCGCGGTTGGTCACGTAATAGGCGGCGCCACGCTCCACGGCGAAGGCCGCCTGCGCCATCTGGTTCCAGGTCATATCGGGGTACCAGCCCTGCACCACGGCGGCGGGATCGTCCTCGGCGCACTCCACGATCTCAAGCCCCTGCCGGGCGATCTCCTCGCGCAGATGCTCCGCACCCACCACCAGCACCTTCGCGCCGTGCGGCACCGCGCGGGCGACCATGCGTGCGGCCACCACCGAGGAGGTGATGACCTGCCGGGGTTCGACGCTCAGGCCGAATCCGATGAGCTGATCCGCCACCACGGACTGGAAGCGCGAGGAATTGTTCGTGGTGTATTCGATGGCCATGCCCATACGTTCGGCGTCTCTGATGGCATCGGAGGCGTGGTCCACCGGGTTCTTGCCTCGGTAGACCACGCCGTCCAGATCCAGCAGCGCCAGCGCGTAGCCTTCGGCCAACGGGCGGTCACAGCCGTGGAGGTACGCCGGCATGCCGTCAGTCCTCGTCGGAGGCCGGCTCGGTGGAGTCGTCCTGCGGCTGGTCGGCGTCCGATTCGCCGGTGGCGGGTTCGACCACGGACGAGGCGCCGTCCTGCGCCTCCTGCGCGGGCAGTTCGCTCTCGTCGTCGGATTCGGTGTCGTCATCGTCGATGCCGGCGTCGGCCAGGATCTCGCGCACCTCGTCGTCCACGGTGAAATCGGCGTCCTCCGACTCGTCCTCGCCCGACTCGTCGTCGGTGTCGGACCCATCGACCTGGTCCTCGCCGTGCTCGCCCTCGTCGGCCTCGTCGTCCGGGGCGAAGCGCGCGTCGTCGGCGGTGATGCCGAGGTCCTCCATCAGGTCCTCCGACATGGTCTGCAGATCGTAGTCGATCAGCACGTCCTCGTCGGTCTCGTCCTCGTCCACGTCGGCGTACTGCATCTCCAGCTTGTCCAGCATCGTGTCGAGGGCCACCGCCTCGTCCGTGCGTCCGGCCTCCTCGAGGAAGTACTGCTCGGCCTGGACCGCGCGCATGCGGTAGGCGCCGGCCAATCCCTTGGAACGGCCCAGCGTATGCACGATCTGAACGGCCTTGTCCCACATCTCCAGATCGCCCAGGGCGCCGGCGTACACCAGGAACATCTCGGCCTTGGCCTCGCCGCGCAGATACTTGGCGTCGTCCGACATGGCCAGCTCGATGGCCTTCTTCGGATTGCCCACGCCGCGCTCGCAGTCGGCGATGAACGGCAGATAATCCAGGAAGCCGTTCATGCGGTAGGCGGTGCGGAACTCGCGCATCGCCAGCTTGTAGTCGCCCTGACGGTAGGCGATGAACGCCAGCGTCTCACGGGCGATGTCGATGCGGGATGCCTGCTTGGCGGCCCACTTGGCATGCGCCAGCGCATTCTCCGGATCGTTCTCCTCCTGCGCGTACGCGGCCAGGATATGCAGGCCGATGTTCTCGGCATGCTCCTTCGACAGACCACGCAGGCGTTCGCGTTCGTCCTTGGAAAGCATCGACCATTCGAGCCCCTTGGGCATCTTGGGCTCTCCCGGACGGCGGTCGGTATACGGGTTCTGCGAGGGGAAGCTCATCGTGCCGTCGGAATTGCGGCGCGGCTTGGACATGTACTCGCCGCGCTTGGCCTCACGGTACTGGCGCTTCTCCTCGGGGGTGAACTCCCGACGCTCGTCGCGGGCCTGCCCGTCGTGGCGGCGGTCCTGGCGGTCCTGATGATACGGACGGTTCCGGTCGCGGAATCCATCGCGGCCGCCGTCACGATAGCGCGGATTGTCGCCGCCATGCTGGCCGTTACGACGGAAGCCGGAACGATTGCCCTGCCCGTTGCCGTGATGGAAGGAACGGTTGCCACCACCCTGTCCGTTACGATGGCCGCCGTTGCCGTAACGACGCTCGCCCTCACCGTCGTTGTAGCGGCGTTCGCCGTCACCATTGTAGTGACGATCACCGTTGTAGCGGCGCTCGCCGTTGTAACGGCGTTCACCGTCGCGGTGGAACCGGCGCTCGCCGTCACCGGCACCATGCCGTGCGTCATCGTGGCGACGGTACCCGCCGTTGTCATCGTGACGGCGCGGCCTGAACCCCTTGTCGCCGTAGCTCTTGCCGCCGTTGCCGCGCGGCTTGAACCCCTTGCCCCCGCGATTGCCGGGGCGGCCGGAGCCGGGCTTGCGGCCGCCGTACGAGCGGCCACCGTGCGAAGCGTGATTGTTGTTGCCTTCTGCCATGTCGTTCCTTTTCATCCGCCGCTGCTGTCAACGGCCGTTCATCGTTACCGATAGCCTACATCGTTGCCCGAACCGCACGGCGTCCCGCCGCGTCGGCCCCCGGGGCCTCAACGGCGGGCCACC
>SAMEA3387511__coassemble_2628_pt1 | contig 8868 bp, 4 predicted proteins | sample SAMEA3387511__metabat2_low_PE_003 | metagenome-assembled genome bin SAMEA3387511 (sample SAMEA3387511) | Felis catus | biome: Faeces | place: United Kingdom | collected 2012 | reverse complement strand
CGGCTGGCGCTCGATCTTCCTGACGCTGACGGCGATCGGTGCGTTCGCCCTGGTGCTGGCCACGTTCTGGCTGCACAACTTCGGTGCTACGGACAAAACCGTGAAGGCCGACTTCTTCTCCGTGTTCCTGTCCGTGTTCGGCTTCGGCGGACTGATGTTCGGGTTCACGAACATCGAGAACTATCCATTCGCACATCCGCTGGTCTGGCTGCCGATGGTGGTCGGCATGGTCGGCATCGTATGGTTCATCCTGCGTCAGTTGGGCAACAAGCGCGCGTGGGTCGAAGCGCAGAGCCGGAACGGGGCCGATGTGTCACAGTCCGATGTGTCACAGTCCCAGACCGCCACCGCCAACGCCGTCGGCATCGCCGACACTGCCGACGCAGCGGACACGTATGAAGGCCTGTTGCACGGCCGCTTCCACCGCTGGCACCGCACCACGGGCCGCGAACCGCTGCTCGACCTGGAGGTGCTGAAGAACCGCAGCTTCACCGTGGGTACGATCACGGCCGCGCTGAGCTTCTTCGCATTCAGCTCGATCACGGTGATTCTGCCGCTGTATATTCAGGACGATCGTGGCTTCTCCGCCACGATGAGCGGCTTGATCATGTTGCCGGGCGCGCTCGGCCAGGCGATTGCGCAGTTCTTCGGCGGCAAGGCGCTCGACCGATTCGGCGCGCGACCTGTGGCGCTGATCGGCACGATCACGCTGTGCTTCGGCACGGTGATGATGAGCTTGATCTCGCTGGATTCGTGGATTTGGTGGGTCTCGATCTGGCAGTTCGTCCGGCAGATCGGCATGGGATTCGTGCTGATGCCGATCACCACATGGTCGCTGAACTGCCTGGAGCCGAAGGAGGTGTCCGCCGGCTCCGCCGTAACGAACACGGTTCGTCAGATCGCGGGCGCAATCGGCGCACCGGTATTGGTGATTCTGATGGAGACCTTCGCCGCGATGCGTCAGACCGCTCTGGGCGGCGGTGCCGACGTGGCGATCGCCGCGAGCGTGTTCGGCGTGCAGTGGGCACTGCGTGTGAGCGCCGTGATCTGCTTCGGCATGGTGCTGATGGTGTTCTTCGGCGTCAAGGGCAACGGCGCGGGTTCCACGCATGATCTGGTGCAGCGCGCCCTGCGCCGCATGCACGAGGTCATCGAGCACTGAAAACGTATTTCGCTACTTGATCGAGCAGGCGCTGGTGTCGTAGGTTACGTTCTCATCCAGCCATCCGGCGGGCGTCTGGTCGAGCTGTAGATCGGATTCGGCCTTGGCTGACGTGGTGACGTCGAAGTCGAAGGTTACGGTCTTGCCGGGGGCGATGTATGCCACATTCGTAATCAGATTCTTGCCGTCCATCGTCTTGTTCTCCTGGTCTCGAACGTCGCCGCTCGCAGTGAGGTTCGTTATCGACCCGCCGGCAGGAGCATAGAACAGCATGCGTTGCGCCGATGTGCCCGCAGGAGCCACGATGCCGTCGACACCAGGCTGGGCACCACCCAGGATATAGGTGGTCGCGCTAGCCATCTCATCACTGGTCAATGTATTCGTGATGGAGAACGTCACATGATAGGTCTGCGAACCGTCCGCATTGCATGCGGTACGGGTGATGGTGCTGGAACGGCGCAGGTACCAGCCGAGCTTGGATGCGTTCTGCTCGTTCATATAGATGCCGACCTCCGGGTCGGTCTCACTGTCAGGTGCGTTCTTCGCGAATCCGGCGCCTTGGAAGTACTCGGCCTCATCTTCATGGAACGTATAGGCGTAGAAGTGGCGTCCCTCGGCAAGTGTCCCCATCGCCTGCGCGATCTGCATCATCTTGTCCATCGTCATGTTCGAGAACGCACCGTCCATCACCGCCGACGCCACGTATTCGAAGTACACATCCTGGGTGTCGGGGTCGAACGCCTTATAGATGCCGTTGAGCATGAATTCGGCGGTGTTGTCACCGGTCAGCACCTGACCGTTGTCAAGGGTGATGTCGCCATTGATGCGCACCATCTCCTGAATGAACAGCGGATCGATGGCAATGACGCCGTCAATATCGCACGCATATTCGGACCGCTGCCACACGGTATTCAACATCTCCGCGGTACGGGAAAAGTCCGGCACGGCGAACAAGTCACGTACATCAAACGAAAAATACAGCGGACCACTGAATACATCGTGCTCCTCGGCCGTAGCACTCTCGCCTAGCGCCACAAACTCTTTGTTCGAATGAAACTCCCCCACCGAGATGTTCCCGTTGTCCACCTGCATCGTGCCCAACGAACCGACCAGGCCGCCGCCGGAACGCTGCTCGGAGGTCGTCTGAGCGACCAACAGGTAAGTACGCGGCCCATCCTGCCCCAGTAGCTTCGGCATCGCCTGCACCATGCCATTGACTTGATCGAGCATGTCAGCAACCTTGTTGATCTGTTCCTTGCCCTGTTCATAAGCGGAACGCACCACACCGACATGTGGCTGCGGCAGCGCATTGATCGCGTCCGCCTGCTGCTGCACCAACTCGTTGACTTTCGCGAACCCATCCTGCGCGTCCACAATCGGCTGCAGGTTGAGCTGGCCCTCGCCCCCGCCGCTCAAGCCGGAGTTCATGAGTGTCTGCACGGTGGATGCCAACGAGGGGAGGGTCTCGCCCACCATGCCGTCAACCACGTCCACCATGCCACGCACGGCGGTGACGTCGTCGCCCAGTACCGGCACGTAGGAGGCCACCCGCCACAGCGCACCATCGGCAATCTCCTTGGCGGCGGAAGCGTGAACCTGCGCTTGCTCAATTGCAGCATTCATAGTGTCGGCATCGCGCAGCTGGCTGACGTCCTGCAGACCGGAAACAGCCTCCACAGCGGCAAGTTCATGGTCCCGCACGTCCATCGCCTGCTGGTAAAACCGCCACGCACAAAACCCGCCAACAGCACCGAGGACAACCAATACACCGAGCACTAACAGCAGGATGTTGCGCGTCGTATGTGCCCCACGTGCGCTATGTACATGCCTCACCATGACATCTCCTATTCACCCCAAAAGGATGCGGCCCTCCCTATCCTTGGACCACATGCCACGCCGCTGCGGGCATCCCACGTACCAACATGAAGACGACCGCATTACCAGCTTCTTATGATGGCACAGAAGCCAATGCCGCCGCACACAAATGCAGGTTTTCTCCACATACTCCTGCACGTCAGCCGGTATGACCGCCTCTTGTCTCTGCTGCCATATCAACCGGCATCATCAATATGCTCGTACGAATCAGCACGGATCACTCAGTACGATCCGGTTCCTCGGAACACCACCATTACGGTCTTCGCCAGGATTGCCAGATCGCCGGTAATCGACCAATTCTCGATGTACGAGACGTCAAGGAATTCGCTCTGTTCCTGTGAGAGGTCGGAGCGTCCGGATACCTGCCATGGGCCTGTGATGCCCGGTTTGACAAGCAGGCGCGTCGAATACAGTGAACCGTAGCGCGCCACCTCATCGGGCAACGCCGGACGCGGACCGACCAGCGACATATCGCCCTTGAACACGTTGAAGAACTGAGGGAATTCGTCCAACGAGGTCTTGCGGATGAATTTGCCTACCTTGGTGATACGCGAATCATCCTTGAGCTTGAAGATAAAACGATTGGTCTGACCGCTCTCTGCGGCAAGCTTCGCCTTGATCTCCTCGGCATTCGTGACCATTGAGCGGAACTTGTACATTGTGAACGGCTTGCCGTGAATGCCCACGCGCGTCTGTTTGAACAGCACCGGGCCACCGTCGTCGAGCTTGATGGCGATGGCGACGCCGAGCATGATTGGCGAACTGACAATCAAAGCCACGGCCGAAAGCACGATATCAATAATCCGCTTGATCACATACGTGGTGGTTCGATACTGCGGCAGGCTGGCGATCAGCACCTGTTGCTCGGCAGAGTTCTGCAGATGCAACCGGTGACCGCCGACATCGGCCAGAGATACCGAAATCGCCAGTTCGATGCCCAGCGACTCGATGGCCAGCGACATGGCATGCAGCAGCTTCGAATCGCGGCTGAGCACATCGGCGATGTACACCTCCTGCACGCCCATGCGTTCGATGGTGCGGGCGAACCGCGAACCGAAACTCAGTACGCGCAGCTTGTCCGCGCCTTCGATGTCTGGATCCGCCACGAAGTTCGTGACGACGTACGCGTCATCCATACGGGGATCCGGTGCGATCGGACACACGGCGACCGGCATGTAGCCAAGCGCGCTGTTGCGACGCATCAACCGCAACGTCCTATTGATGCCTTCCGACGAGCCGACGATCACAGTCGTGTATTTGCACTCGCCGCGACGACGATGGTGGTGTAGCAGGCACCGCATCATCCAGCGGGCGACCAGTTCGCACACCAGCCCGACCAACGGTGCGATGATCAACGCGGTACGCGGCAGTTGCAGGTTCAGCATGAATGCCACGCAGCTCGCCAGCACGATTGTGAAAATCGCGGCGTTGATGAGCTTGGTGTACAGCTCATATCCCTCGGCCATCACATGCCGGTGGTACGCGCCGGCGAACGCCAGACACAGTAGTCCGATCACGCAGTACGCCAGCAGGAACGCCCAAATCGGCATGGCGCGCGTCACCGTGTCGTAGGCACCGGGGTTGAACGCGAAACAGATCACCAACGACAGCAGCATCACAAGCACGTCCACAGCCACTAGAGCGGCGACGTATATGTACCGCCACAACGGCCGGCGCCGGATGGATCGGAAAATCGACTGCTCGGTCTCCGGGAACGGCGTGTTCTCGAATGTCATTGGCTCATGGCGGTCGGCATATCCGGTGTCATTCGTGGTTCCGGGAGCCCCGCAAACCGCACCCTTGCACACGCCCCCTTCAGAAGCGGACGAGTCAATCGTCTTGACCATGTTCTCCGCTGAGGCATCACCGACACCTTGCGTATGGGACAACCCCCTACGTTCATGTACACGCTGTTCGCGTGCCGACGACGTCATACGGACACCAACAGGAAGCTCTTGCGTACGAAGCTCCTGCCCCTCTCTCCGTGCATCCATAACCCCTCCGGCCTCCCCCTCCCCTCGTTTCACGCATATCAGCATAAAACGAATAGGGGGGGGGGCTGTCAAATCTTCACAACAATTCCTATATGTTTTTATACACCCCTTACAGTACAACACCCTGCATTTTCCTACCTCCAATTGATCTCATCCATGACGCAAGGCAGCACCACCACACGTTCGAGGGCATGTATGCCTTACTCGACGCACAATCCAGAATGCGGTCGTGAGACGACCCACGGATGGATATACGACAATGCCTGTTCCTGGCCGGGTCTTCCCAGCAAGGAACAGGCATACGGTAGCGCACGGCTTATTCGTTTTCCGATGATGCTCTCGCTGGATCCGAAGGAACGTTATTTACGTCGTTCTGGCTATCGCCGGAATCGGGTTGCTTCGGCGTATCACCCGTGCCACCGTCGTTCTGGCTATCGCCGAGATCGGGTTGCTTCGGCGTATCACCCGTACCTCCGCCCGCACCCCACCAAGGTCACCGGTATATCCGTAGTTATAGTACCCATTGTTCGCGGTCGCGTTCTGTGCCGCCAGCTCCTCCATTGAGGCGTTCACACCGTCACTAGCGGACTGCAATGCAGTCTGCGCATCCTGCAGGGCCTTCAGGTCGGGATCATCCTGCTGCAGCAACGCATTCGCCGTATTGATCGCCTCCTCCAGCGTGACGCGGGTGGTGTTGTCCGCAACAGCCCACAGGCTGTTGTCCAGCAGGGTCTGCGCATCGTTGACTGCGGTCTGCAGCGCGTTTCGTGCGTTGGTCTTGTCGGTTTCGGTCTTGGCGTCACGACTGTCAGCCACGGCCTTGGCTGCGTCGGTGACTTTGCCGGCGCTGTCGGTAAGCTGTTGTGCCAACTTCTGGTTCGTCTTCGCATTGTGTTGCAGATCCACGGCGGACAGCGACGTGCTGCAAGCGGCGGCTTCACCGATGCCGTTTGCCTCGTCGATGGCATCACTCAATGAGCTTACCGTAGCGGCATCTGCAACCTGATCAGCGGTGATCGCCTGCTCGTCCTTCGCGTCGGCGAGCGCCTGGTCGAGTGCGTCTCGAGCGGTGTTGTACGCCTCGGACGCACTAGTACATGTGGATAGCGCCGCACTGTGTTCCGCGTCGTTTTCACGGTTACGCCATAACAGCACACCGCCGACGGCCACGGCCGCGACCAGAATCACAATGGTGATGGATATGGCCACAGGTTTGAACGACCGTTTCCTGGCCGGCGTTTCGGAGTTCTCGCTGCCGTGTGCGTTTTCATTGACTGATTCATCGCCTGCCGCCGCGACTGGTGGAATCGCCGCAGGCGTCTCACCGCTGATGACGCTTCCGAAGTCCAACGATGGTACGGTCTCGATGATGGCCGTCTCCTGCGCGGCTGAGCCGCTTTCCGGAAAGAGCCGTGTACCGCTGAATGCTGTGGTTTCCGGCGCATGTTCCGATGGAGCGGTGGGAGCCGCCGAGGATGCATCGGTCTTTAAGACGGTGGTTTTCGCATCGTCGCCTTCGTCCGAGGACGAATCGACGATGTCCGGAGTATTCCCGGAGGCGATCACCTGGGTCTCCGCGGTCGAGGGCATGCCTTTGGACGCCGCGTGGCGCGGACCGTCCACAGGCTCGTCGCTGGAGTTGGATGTGGGGAACTCGATGGGTGGGATGTCCCAGAACGTGTCGACGACGTCACCGTTCTCGCTCCTGGGAACCGGAGGTTTCGGCGGTCTGCTGGCGTTGTCGGCCGCACGCTGCAGGATGTCAACATCATCGTCCGCCGTCGGTTTATTCGACGGCATTGGAAAGCTCAGATCCATGTCGATATCGGAATGGCTGTCGTCACTCATCGTCAGACCGTCCCTCTCATACGTGCCCTACATATCTTCTGAAGGATAGTGTAGTAATTCCTCTGACGAACCCTTCCAACACTGCATCGCAGTGTCCATGGAACGTTCACAGTAAAACGTCATTCCCGGGAACCGAATCGGGGAATGAGCCACGTTATCGCCTTACACGTAGCCGATTCGTGACAGTACAGGCAGCTATCCGCCTTATACGAGGCAACCTCCGGGAACCGCTGCAAGCATAATGAAAACGGCGTCTGAACGCTTCAACGTACAGACGCCGTCTCCCAGGCCGTCACTCACTTTGAGACTACTGACGGCGTTTGGTGTTCTTGCCGCCCTTGTGCTTGGTGTTGCTGCGCTTGGTGCCGTCCTCGTAATAGTAGTAGTAGTAATAGTTGCCGGCGTGGCTCTTCTTCGGATCGGCGAAGGTGAAGATGAAGCCGAGCACGGGAACATTGGCGGTCTTCAGCGTCTCGGCGGTCTCCTGCAGGTCCTTCTTCTCGGTGATGCCCTTGCCGGTGACCAGCACGATGCCGTTGGCGAGACGGCCGAACACGACGCCGTCGTTCGAAACGGTCATCGGAGCGGTATCGATGATGACATAGTCGTACTGGGTGAGCGCCTGCCGGACCAGCGCCTCCATCGTATCGGAGTTAAGCAGGATGCTGGCATTCGCCGGACGCTTGCCGGCGGGCAGGATGTGCAGGTTCGGCTTCCAGTAGCTCTGCACCACGTCCTTCGGGGTCATCTGCCCGGAAAGCACATGGGCAAGGCCTGCATGACCCTCGATACCGAGATGCTTGGCGACCGACGGATGACGCAGGTCGGCGTCGATGAGCAGCACCTTCGCACCGTCCTCGGCCAGAGCGGCGGCCACGTTCACGGCGGTGGTGGTTTTGCCTTCGGACGGGGAGACCGAGCTGATGACGATGAGCTGGCCTTCGCCGGCGACACGGTCGGTCTTCAGGAATGAGATGTTGGTGCGGATGCGGCGGTACTCCTCCGCAATCGGGCCGCCCGGCTGGGCGACGACGACCGGCTGTTGCTTCAGCAGGATCTGATCATCCGGGATGCTGCCAATTGCGGAGGATCCGAGGATGCCTCGGACGTCGGAGGTCGTGTCGATGCGGGTGTTGAGCATCTCGCGGACGATCGCGAAGCCGATGCCCAGGATGACACCGACGACCAGGCCGGCGGCAAGGTAGAGCGGCACGTTCGGCGAGCTCTGTCCCTCCGGCAGGGCGGCCTGCTGCACGACGGACAGTGACACCGGGGCCTGGTCCTTGGTGACGGTGTTCATTGAGGTCGAGACCTGCTCGCTCAGGCTGTCCGCCACGGCGTTGGCAAGCTGCTGGGAGAGCGCGGGGTCCTCGGTCTCGGCGGTGATGCCGACCATGAAGGTACCGTCCGGGTTGCTTGCGGTGATCAGCTCGGCGGTTTCGGCGACCGTGGTGTCCAGCCCGAGGTCATCGATGACCGGCTCGAGCACCGCCTCGGTCTTCACCAGCTGCGGATAGGTGGCGATCTGCGTGTTGATATAGGAGCCGATAGAGCTGTACTGGGAGGCATTGGCGTCGCCGCTGATCGCGCCCTGACCGGACATGGCCAGCAGCTCGGCCGTCGCCTCATACTTCTTCGGTGCCAGGAACGTGTAAGCCGCCACGGCGGCGAACACCACCACGCAAACGATGACTGCGGAAACGATGTGCTTCCGGATCATCTGCAACAGCTCCCCTAAGGTGATCCCCTCTTCTTGCTCCACCTGATTCTGATCCATTAGGAATCCATTCTCTTATCACTCGTCATGACAGACTACGGGGGCATGTTACCAGCAGGTAGGGATACCGGCGGCGCGAAGGAGATTCCATAACGTCAGCCAACCCTAGCCCGTCAGCATGCATCCACTCCACGCAACATTGACCGCGCCTCTACTCGCCGATAAGGGCCGTTATGTTCGGCTTGGTGGTGTTTTCCGTGTCGTGGCGGGTT
>SAMEA3387511__coassemble_2399_pt1 | contig 10432 bp, 9 predicted proteins | sample SAMEA3387511__metabat2_low_PE_003 | metagenome-assembled genome bin SAMEA3387511 (sample SAMEA3387511) | Felis catus | biome: Faeces | place: United Kingdom | collected 2012 | reverse complement strand
GTTGAACACCAGTCGGAAACCGGTGTCGGCGTCCAGACGGTCGGGGCCGATATGCGTGATGTCATGCTCGTAGAAGGCGTGACGAATCATTGAGGCCCACGGGCCTGCGCCGATGATGCCCGCATGGGCGGTCGGCGTTCCCATCAGCCGCGAGGCGAGCAGCGCGCGGTATGAGCCGTCGATGGTGGGGATGGTGCTGCGTGAGGCCGCGAATCCACCTGATTCGGGGAACGAGTCGACGTCCATCATGATGTCCACCCACACCTCGCCGAGCGAGATGACTCGTGTGGGTCGGGTGGTCGAGGAATCATCTGCGACAGTTTCCTCGGACGGCGTCGGTGCGGGTGGTGCGGGGGCCGGTACGTCGCCTACGTCGGCCGCCGCGAGTGTCATCGACGGTGTTACGGATGCAGGTGCCGTGGTGCCGGAGCCGTCCCCCGCCTCGGTGGTATCGATGATTTCCTGATCGGTGCTGCCGGAGATTTTCGCGGTCAGCCGCCGCCATGCCGTGCGAATGTCGAACATCGTTGCCTCCTTACCCCGGATGCCCCTTTGCCTTGCAATGACAAAGTTGTATCGCAGTTGCATGAATATTGCCTGAAAACGGTCCCTTTCCCTGATATTAGCGTGTCGGGGCGGGATCGCACTCATCCTCCGGGTTGATTCGCGAACGGCTGAGCGGCCGGGGAAAACGGGCAGGACGGCGTCGTAACGCATGTTTTACGGATTTTCGTCGGGATTCGGCGCCGACCGCGAGCGAATCGAGGTGCTTGGGGTTGGTGGGACGCCGCCGCGATAGGGTGCCCGAAACGCGAGACTATTGCGGTGTGTGAGGGTATGATACACGCTGCGTTTGCGGTTTGTCGGATATAGGGGATATATTTGTGAAGTTGTGTTCTGGTAGACGTGCCAGAGCAAAGACTTGCAAGCAAGTAATAAGGGAGTCCATTATGGCAGCTCGTTGCGCAGTGTGCGGCAAGGGACCGCAGACCGGTTACACCGTGTCGCATTCGCATATCCGCAATAAGCGCACCTTCCGTCCGAACCTGCAGCCGGTTCGCACCACGGTCGACGGCGAGAACGTCCGCGTCCGCGTGTGCGCCAAGTGCCTGAAGGCCGGTAAGGTCGCTCGCGTCGCCGCGTGAATCACGCGCTAACGCTTCAGAAGCCCCGGAGTCGCCCAGAGCGCTCCGGGGCTTCGTCGTAGCTGTCGGCGCGAACGGGGAGAATAGGTGGCTATGAGCGTTACAGTGGGCACCCCGGTCTCGTCGGTGATGACGAACAAGCGACGTGTGGGCGCGCTCAAGTCGCTCGGCGTGCTGACCGTGGGCGATGCACTGACCTACTATCCGTTCCGTGTCACCGACCCGGTGCCGCTGCGTTCGATCCGCGAGGCCGGGATCGGCGAGCCGATGGCGTTCGCCGCCGAGGTGCGCGCCGTGCGTGTGTCGTCTTCGGGGGCGCGCGGCAACGGCCGACTGGAGGTTGTGGTCGACGATTCGGCGTTCGCCGCCTCGCGCCGCCAGCCTGGCGCGATAGTCCGTCTGGTGTTCTTCTCCCATAAGAAGCAGTATCTCGACTGGATGAGCGGACGACTGCGCCAAGGGATGTGCGTGGTTGTTGCGGGCATGCCGGGCGTGTTCAACGACCAATTGCAGTTCACTCATCCCGAGGTGCTGACGGTGGGGATGTACCCTACTTCGAGGTACAGATTTGTACTTGAGGAAAATCAACCCCTTGATGTGCGTAACGCGAGTTTGGGCGCGCCGACTTCCCCGAGACCCGACGTGGAATCGCCCGAGGAGGGTCTGGCCCGTGTCTGCCGACCCCGACCGGTCTACCACGCCAGCTCCCGCATCTCCAGCGACCACATCCATGATTCGATCCTCGATATGCTGCGGCTCCTAGCCGAATCGGGGGATTCCGCCGCGTCGACGCCCGATGGCGCGGAGGCCGTCGACAAAGCAGCCAATGTGCCACAGTCCGGCGTGGCCGGAGCGTCCGGAACTCCCGAAATGGCCGAGGTCCCGGGCATGCCGGAGGAGCCGGGTGTATCGGAGTCCGAGGAGGCCCGCGCTCGTCTGCTGTCCGGATTGGCCCGCGCCATCCCCGACATCCTGCCCGAACGCATCCGCGCGGACAAGGACCTCATGCATCGTGCCGAAGCGTTCCTGAACATCCACGACCCGGTCTCCACCAAGGACTTCCACCGCGCCATCGCCACCCTGCGCTATGAGGAGGCGTTCGTCTGCCAGACCGCGCTGTTGCAGGCCCGTGCCCATGCAGGCCACGCCTCCGCCGAGCCCTGCCTCGACACCGCCCTGCGGGATGCCATGATCGATTCCCTCCCGTTCAGCCTGACCGGCGGCCAGCGTGAGGTCATCGACTCCATCGCCGCCGACATGTCACACGACCATCCGATGCAGCGTCTCCTGCAAGGCGAGGTCGGCTCCGGCAAAACGGTGGTGGCGCTCGCCGCCATGCTGCAGGCGGTCGGGTCCGGGCGTCAGGCCGTGCTCGTGGCCCCTACGCAGGTGCTCGCCGAACAGCATCACCGGACGATCACTGCAATGGTCGACCGGATGACGGAACAAGTCGTTTCGGATTCCGACGGCCATCCGCTATCCGCCCCGCCGGTGATCCTCCTGACCGGCGGCATGAAGCTTGCCGCCCGTCGTCGGGCGCTCGCCACTGCAGCCAGCGGCGAACCGTGCATCGTGGTCGCCACGCATGCCGCGTTCTCCAAGACCTTCCAGGCTCCGAACCTGGCGCTCGCCGTGATCGACGAGCAGCATCGCTTCGGCGTGGAGCAGCGCGAGAGCCTACGCGGCAAGGCGTTGTCCGGCAAGGCGCCGCACCTGCTGATCATGACCGCCACCCCGATCCCGCGCACCGCCGCCATGACCTGGTTCGGCGATCTGGACATCTCGTGGCTCACCGAGCTGCCCGGTGGCCGCAAGCCGATTCGCACCTTCGTGATCCCGGAGGCGGACGGTCATCTGATGGGGTCGATGTTCGCGCATATCCGTCAGCGCATCGACGCGGGGGAGCGTGCGTATGTGGTCTGTGCCCGCATCGACGACTCGGACGAGTCCGGCGAGGGCGATCTGCTGGATGACGCGATGGTGACGGAGTCCGCGCAATCGGCTCGGAACGGCGCGGTTCCGTCGCCGCGTCCATTGCACACGGTGGTCCAGATTGCCGATCGGCTGGCGAAGCTGCCGCAGTTCCAGGGCGTGCGGTTCGCCACGTTGACGGGCCGTGACGACGATGCGACCAAGCAACAGGTGATGGCCGGGTTCGCGAGCGGTGAGACGCCGATTCTGGTGGCGACGACCGTGATCGAGGTGGGTGTGGACGTGCCACAGGCCAGCTGCATCGTGGTCTTCGACGCGGATCGGTTCGGACTGTCGCAGTTGCATCAGCTGCGCGGTCGTGTGGGGCGCGGTGGGACGTCGAGCTGGGCGTTCCTGGTTTCGCAGGCGGAGCCGGGGGGCCTGGGGGAGCAGCGGCTGGCGGTGATCCGCGACACGACCGACGGCTCGACGATTGCCGAGGAAGATCTGCGATTGCGTGGCGCGGGCGATGTGCTGGGCGACGCGCAGTCGGGTGGCAAATCGAGTCTGAAGCTGCTGCGTGTGGTCAAGGATGCGGATCTGATTGTGGATGCGCGGGAGCGCGCCGAGGTGCTGTTGGCTGAGGATCCGGAGCTGACGGGCGAGGTGGAACTGGCCGGTGCGGTGTTGGATTTCACCCGCGGCAACGAGACGTATCTCACCAGCAGCTGAGCGGGAACCCGACGGTTATGCAAGAAAGTCCCGGGATTTTCTTGCGCGCCATGCAGAAAAGTCCCGGGACTTTCTTGCATTGGTGCAATTTTCTCCCGGGACTTTTTTGCACTACGGTATACTGGAAGTGGTGAAACGGAGGTGCCTCATGCTGCAGCGCAAGATTATGAATCAGCTGATTGCTTGGAAATCCAGGGAACAGCGAAAGTGTCTGCTGCTGCAAGGGGCGCGTCAGGTAGGTAAGACGTATATCGTTGAGGAATTCGGCAAACAATACTATGAGCATGTCATTACTCTGAACTTTGAGAAAAACAGTTCGTATCGAGATATCTTCGAGGGCGATTATGACGTGGACCGCATCGTGGCGCGCATCATGCTCGCGGTTCCCGGCAGCCGTTTCGTCCCCGGCAAAACCCTGCTGTTTCTTGATGAGATTCAGAGCTGTCCGAACGCCAGAACCGCGTTGAAGTTCCTGTCCATCGATGGTCGGTATGACGTCATCGCTTCCGGATCGTTGTTGGGCATCGGGTATGGCGAGGTGTCGTCGTTCCCCGTCGGCTACATTGAGCGAGTGACCATGTACTCCTTGGACTTCGAGGAGTTCCTGTGGGCGCTGGGCATCGACCCGGCGGTGATTGAATACGTCAGGGGATTCTACGAGTCGCGTACCAAGGTCGACGAATCGGTGCACGCGCAGATGATGGATTATCTGCGGCAGTATATAGTGGTCGGCGGCATGCCCGCTGTGGTGCGGAACTATGTAGAGCACCGGGATTTCCTGCAGGTGCTGGACGAGCAACGTGACATTCTTGCCGATTATGAGGATGATATCGCCAAATACGCCAAGGATTCCGACAAGGCGAAGGCCCGTGCCTGCTTCCTGTCTATTCCGAAACAACTGGCCCGCGATTCCAAGCGGTTCAGCTATGCCGTGGTGGAGAAGGGGAGTGGTGCCCGTAAGTATGGCGGCAGTCTGCAGTGGCTGTACGATGCTGGCATCGTGAATTTCTGCTATTGCTTGGAGCGGCCGGAATTGCCGTTGGAAGGCAATGCGGATAATCGCAAGTTCAAAGTGTATATGCGCGATACCGGTCTGTTGGTGGCCATGCTGGAAGATGGGTCTCAGAAAAGCATTCTGGACGGCGATCTGGGTATATATAAAGGTGCTATCTACGAGAACATTGTGGGTGACATGTTCGCAAAGAACGGCCGACGCCTGTACTACTTCGAGAAGGATTCGAAGTTGGAGATGGATTTCTTCATCCGGTATCAGGGCGTCGCTACGGCGGTGGAGGTGAAGTCGTCCACGAACCGGCAGGCCAAGTCGATGCGATCGATGATCGAGAACTATGGGGTTAAGCGTGGAATAAAGCTGTCGCCGGGTAACGTGGGCAAAGCCGGCGAACAGGTGGACGTGCTGCCGTTGTACATGGCCATGTTCCTGTGACGCGACACGGCCCCGGGAATTACTGTCGCAGGGGGTGTGGGGATCTAGCCTGCTCCGGCCAGAATCCGCATCACGCGCGTGCGATCAGTGTGAGCCTTTCCGCAATCGCGTGGGTAGTTGCGATTATCGTCATGATGATTCTGCGTGCAGGAGCGCCAAGGCGACCGCATGCGCCGCTACCATGAAGACGAATCGTCGTTATCGGAGACGACGTTGGACGAGCAGGACCAGCAGATGCTGGACGAGGTCATCAGACGTGGACGCCGTCGCTGGAGGGTCAAGGACCGGACCGTTCCCCCCGACCCCTCCAGCCACGCGGCGGACGTCAGCGGCCTGCTGTTGGTGCGCTACGAGGCGCGACTGCGGTCGTTGGAGTGGCAGGTGGCCGATCTGAAGGATGAGGTGCGTCGCCTGCGGGAGTGAACGGACACAATGCGCGATGATGACTAGGGGGAGGGCGCGGCAACCCCCCCCTAGTCGTTTTCATTGCAGCGCAAGCATTCCAGCGTTGGTACGGGGGTATATGACCACCTACGCCCGCTACACTGATGAGCTACCCCGTATCCGGAATACACGGGTGTGAATCGACACGCGAGGAGAAGGATCATGGGCGTACGAGCGCTACCTGAGCCTAGGTATCATCGGCGTCTCCCCGAGGCGTCCCACAACCACTGGCGTCGTTCCAGTCACAGTTGACACGGGCAACAGACACGGCTCGAATGTCGCATATTCTCCGCGGCAGGCTGAAACGCTCGACCAGGCCACACAAGAGGCGTGTAATGGACCCCAACCCCATCCCCACGGGTGGGTCCTCTCGAAACAGAACAAGTGAATGCGCAGACCGAACCACCGGCATCCGGTCATGGTCTGAGGCGGCAACGGCCGTCTGATTCGACATAACACCACATACCAACAACCGACAGTCGCACCGTACGGCGCAGTCGTAACCACCCACAGGGTCACGGCATCGCACGCGCGGCAACGGCTCCTCAATACCAACAGATCGTCCGCGGTCAGGGAACAAAACGCATGAAGCAAGGAAAATTCACAGCGAAGGAACGGGCATACCTGATGTCATTGCCCGCAGTCGAATCGGTGACCTCCGAGCGTATCTTCTACGCCGAGCGATTCAAAACGGAATGCATGCGGCGCTACCACGAGGGCGAATCGCCTACGAAGATCTTCAACGACGCGGGACTGTACTCCTCGCTGATCGGCTACAAGCGCATCGAGCGGTGCATCGCGCGGTGGCGCGCCGACGAACGGTCTGGCCGTTTGGGCGGCGAATACGAGACGGGCGACATGATGGCGAGCAATCTGCCCGGTGAGGCGGTAACGCCGCGGTTCTTCGACAACGGCGCGAACGGCGCGGGGAATGCGCGCTGGCCGGTCGACGCGCGTGCCCCACGACCGGTGCAGGATGTCAGCGGTCTGCTGCTGATGCGGTACGAGAGCCGGTTACGTACGCTGGAGAAGCGCATCGCCCTGATGGCCGAGCGTATCGACCGCTTGGAACGCTCCGTGGCGCGGTCCATGTCCGAGGCGCTGATCGAGGCGGACGATGATTCCGCGGCCTGTACCGACGCCCGCATATGGATAATGGAAGATATGCGAGTGATTGCGGGACGATTCAAGGGACTGGAACTCAAAGCGGCGAAGAACGGCACGCGGCCGACCACCGACCGGACCAAGGAGGCGATCTTCTCACGCCTGGAATCCTGGGCCGTGCTGGAGGACGCGCGTGTGCTCGACCTGTTTGCGGGGACGGGTGCGCTCGGCATCGAGGCGCTGTCTCGGGGGGCGAGGGAGCTGGTGTCGGTGGAATCCGCGGCGCCGGCCGCCTCGCTGATCTCCGGCGCGTTCGCTGAGCTGAGGCATAACCGCGCTTGGGAGCGCGGCATGAGCGCGCGACTGGTGCGCAAGCGTGCCGAACAGTATGTGATCGGCACGATGCGCGTGCCGCAGGACGGTGCCGCGGCCCATCCGGAGTTCTCCGGCAAGCTGCCCGCCGGAACGGGGACCGGTATGGAAGGCGTCGTCCCCAATACCGCGATTCACGATGGCGCGGATGGGGTCGCCGCACCCGGTGGGGTCTCTTCCGCCGTGGCCGCGGGAGGCGCGGCGAGATCACGGGCATTCGACGTGATCTTCATCGATCCCCCGTATGCGTTCACCACCGAGGCATGCAACCGGCTGCTGGCGGACCTGGTGGTCTCGGGCCTGGCGGTGCCGCATACGGTGATCGTGCTGGAACGCTCGACTCGCAGCGATGACCCGACCCCGCCCGAAGGCTGGCAGGTCACCGACCGCCGCGATTACGGCGAGACCGCGGTCCACTACATCGAAGCCGCCGTGTAATCGCTGATTAGTCCAGACGGCGCGGATGGTCGCCGGACACCTCCCAGCCCAGCGCCATCAGCGTCTTCCGATCGGCCTTGTCGAGCGCACGGCAGTCGAGCCGTTCGATGAGGTCCGGACGGATCTCATCGGTGCGACTGAGGGCTTCGTCGCGGCGGAACCGGTCCACCTTGCCGTGGTCGCCGGATAGCAGGATATCCGGTACGGCCATGCCGCGCCAGGTGGCGGGCTTCGTGTATTGGCGGTGCTCAAGCAGTGCGTTGCCGCCCGTGTAGGATTCCTCCACAATGGAGTCCGGATTGCCCATGAACCCAGGCAGCAGGCGGGTGATGGCCTCCAGCATCACGGACACGGCCACCTCGCCGCCGTTGAGCACGTAGTCGCCGATCGAGTATTCGCGCACGTCCACGCCCTGATTGCGGTAGTACGCGGGGATGCGGGCATCGTATCCCTCATACCGGCCGCATCCGAACACCAGACGGCCGGCATGGCTCAGCTCCGTGGCGTCGCGCTGGGCGAACAGGGGAGCGGAGGGATTCGGGAAGATGAGCACCGTGCTGCCCTGGGCTTCCGCTGTTGTGTCCGAATCGGGGGATTCTTGCGTTTTGCCGTCATATGCATCGTTGCAATTGAAAGAATCCCCCGATTCGGACAACATGGGGGCGACCTCTACCGGTGCCAGCCCAAGCAGGTCATCCAGGCATTCGGCCCACACCTCGGGCTTCATCACCATGCCGGCGCCGCCTCCGACCGGTGTGTCATCCACGGAATGATGCACGTCGTGCGTCCAGTCGCGCAGGTTGTGCGCATGCACCTCAACGAGCCCCTTGGACTGCGCCTTGCCGAACAGACTCAGGTTCAGCACCTCGAAATACTCCGGGAACACGGAAACGATGTCGATCTTCATATCCTTCAGCCTAACGAATAGGGTCGGCACCGCTTTCCCGCTGCGCCGTATACGGAACGGCAACTTTACGTCACCGGTTTCCCATAACGCGGCAAAGCAGCGTTGCCGCCTGTCATCAGACAAGTTGACCGGCGGCAATGTTTTGTTTGACGCCAATGGACTCCGTTGCTGATCAGCCCAATCCGGGAATCAGTCCGCCGGGCGGATCCAGGGTCAGATAGCCCTCATCAAGGTCGATGTCGGGTACCAGCTGCTCAACGAACGGCACCAGCGCGGTCTTCTCGATGCGGTCCGATTCCGCCTGTTGGTCTTCTGTGCCCTTAGAAGGCAAAGAGGAAGGTTCGGAAGCTGCACCGTCCGCGGCAGGCGCACCGTCCGAGGCCAGCGACGCCAGATAGGTGTCGGACAGTCGGATCTTGAGCAGCGACTGCGCGCCGTCGATCACGTCCACAACCTTGCCGACCACCAGACCAGCCGGTGCGCCCAGCCCGTTGTCCTCGGCCATACGGGCCTCAAGCCCGACCAGGTCGCGCGGGTACCAAGCGTCCTCCTCAAGCATGAGCTCGGGGTCGTCGGCTTCGCCGTACAGTTCGATCCCGTTCAACGCCTCGGAGGCGTCACGGTTATCGACGTCCTCGAATTTGATGATCCAACGGTCCTTGAATGTGCGGGACCGTTCCACCACGTACTCCTGCGAGCCGTCGCGGGTATAGAGCACGGATCCGGGGGCGAACCGGTAGTCCGGATCGTCCGTGTACAGGCGCACGGTGACCTCACCCTTGAGTCCCTGCGCGCGACCGATACGACAGACCCGCAGCAGGTCGAGCTGCTGCGGGTCGTCAGAGTGTTGTTGACGCTCCACGCTACGGAACTCTCTTACCGACGCACGTCCATGATGTCGACACGCACCTTGTGGTCGGACAGAGCCTGCACCACGGTGCGGATCGCGTTCGCCGTACGCCCGTTGCGGCCGATCACCCGGCCGATGTCCTCGGGGTTCACGCGCACGCGCAGCAGTTCGCCGCGCGAGTTCTCATGCGACTTGACGGACACATCATCCGGAAAATCGACGATGTTCTTGATGAGATGTTCAACAGCCTGGGCGAGCATGATCACTCAGCTTCCTCTGCGGGGGCTTCCTCAGCCGGAGCCTCTTCCTCGGCGGCCTGGGCCTCAGCCTCGGCAGCAGCCTTGGCGGCGGCCTCGGACTTGGCGGCCTTCAGCTTCTGGGCCTGAGCCTCAACGGCCTCGACACGAGCCTGCGCGTCCGGGCCGGCTTCGGCGGTCTTCAGCGTGCCTTCGGCACCGTCGATGCCCTTGAACTTCTGCCAGTCGCCGGTGATCTTGAGCAGGTTCAGCACCGGCTCGGTCGGCTGCGCGCCGACACCCAGCCAATACTGAGCGCGCTCGGAATCGATCTGGATCAGCGAGGGCTGCTTGTTCGGATCGTAGACGCCGATCTCCTCGATGGCCTTGCCGTCACGCTTGTTGCGGGAATCGGTGATGACCACGCGGTAGAAGGCGTAGAACTTCTTGCCCATGCGCTTCAGACGAATCTTGGTTGCCAAAATGGCTCTCCTTGTATCACTAGGGGTGCAGGTTTTCGGTTTCGGTGTGGGGCACGGAATCCGAGAACCCACGTGTTCCTCATGCAACGCGGGAGTAGAGGGCGCCGCGCCCATGAATAACCCGACGATTATAACCCCATCCCCGCGACACGCCGTGTCGTGGGCGGTGCCGCGGCGATCGCGAAGCGCGACTGTCCGGCCGCATCGTGGTGTGGCGGCGGATGCCGGACGTCCGGCGCCGGCGTCTTCGCCGTCACCGAATGCGCAATGCAGCCACCGTGGCCAGGTGATCGCTGCCGGGGATGGTAAGGGTTTCGACCCGTTCGGCGTCGATCCCGCCGCTCATCAGCACGTGGTCCAGTTC
>SAMEA3387511__coassemble_2175_pt1 | contig 12074 bp, 8 predicted proteins | sample SAMEA3387511__metabat2_low_PE_003 | metagenome-assembled genome bin SAMEA3387511 (sample SAMEA3387511) | Felis catus | biome: Faeces | place: United Kingdom | collected 2012 | reverse complement strand
GGAAGTTCGCCAGCAGCAGCGTGACGATGATGACGCCGGAGGCGATGAAGATCATCTCGTCGCGCATCGGGAACAGGTCGCCGGCCGCCGTGAAGAACGGGATGGTCAGCATCAGGGACAGCGTGATCGTGCCCTTCGGTCCGCCGAACGTCATCACGGCGGCGGAACGCCACCGTTCGGGCGTCATACGCCGGCGTCTGCCGGTGTGCTGGTCCTTGGTGACGCGCAGCACCGCCGCCACCCATAGGAAGCGCATCGCGATCACCACCAGCGCCACCAGCAGAATCACCGAGATCAGCATCGGATTGCTGACCCCCGGATCCTCCCAGCTGCGGCTCATCGCATCCGGCAGCAGCATGCCCAACAGGATGAACACCGCGCCGTTCAGGCTGAACGAGAGTACCGCCCACACGCTGGAGGAGACGATGTTGGTGCGCGCCACGTTCGGACCGATGCCGGTGTGATCGAACCGGATCAACAGCCCGCAGGCCACCACCGCCAGGATGCCGGAGACGTGGGCGATGTCCTCCGCCGCCAGATACAGCAGGAACGGCAGGAACAGCTCCATCAGGATGCGTGTGGTCGTGGTCTCCCAACCCAGCGAGCGTATCGTCTCGAACAGCCAGTTGGCCACAAGGCCGACGGCCAGACCGAACAGCGTGCCGCCGATGAACGAGACCGCGAATTCGCCGGCGGCCTCGCCGAACGAGAAGACGCCGGTCACCGCGGCCAGGATCGAGAACTGGAAGCCCACAATGCCGGAGGCGTCGTTGAACAACGATTCGCCCTTGAGCACGCTGAGCTGGCGTTGGGTCAGCGCCGCCTCCTTGCCCAGCGAGCTGACCGCCACCGCGTCGGTCGGCCCCAGCGCGGCGCCGAGCGCGAACGCCGCGGCCAGCGGAATCGCCGGCCAGAACGTGTGCACGGTGAATCCCACGGCCACCATGGTGGCGATCGCCAAACCGATGGCCAGCGACAGCGAGATCTTCAACGACTTGAACAACGCCGACTTGTCGATCTCATGCGCCTCCAGATACAGCAGGGGCGCGATGAACAACACCATGAACAGTTCGGGGTCGAGTTCGGTGTCGGGAAAGAACGGCAGGTAGGTGGCCAGCACGCCGAGCGCGATCTGCACCAGTGGCGTCGAGATCTTCGGCAGGAACCGGCTGAGGAACGAGGAGAGCACCACCGCGGCCAACACACAGAGAATCAGGGTGAATGTATCCATGGTGCTCCTCTCTGCGCGGCGGTGGCCGGATGGGCTGTGGCCAGGCGCGAACGCCGCTTAGTACTCATCGTAGGGAAACTCGCCGATTGCGTGAACGCGCGGCCGTTAGACTGGACAGCATGACGAACGACGAGGCGATGGGGCGCGCATTGGCGCTTGCGCAGCAGGCCGCGGCCGAGGGCGATGTGCCGGTGGGCGCCGTGGTGTTCGACGCCGAGGGCCGCGTGATCGGCGAGGGGCGGAACCGGCGTGAGGACAACGGCGATCCGTTGGCCCACGCCGAAGTGCTGGCGATGCGGCAGGCTGCAGCCGATGCCCGTCGGGCATGGAATCTGGCCGACTGCACGCTGGTCGTGACGCTGGAGCCGTGTCCGATGTGCGCGGGCGCCTGCCTGCAGACGCATATCGGGCGCATCGTGTTCGGCGCGTGGGACGCCAAGCTGGGCGCCTGCGGCTCGGTGTGGGACATTCCGCGAGATCCGCACATCGGCCATAGCCCCGAGGTCATCGGCGGTGTCCGGGAAGGGGAGTGCGCGGCCCTCCTGGGGGAGTTTTTTGCGTCGCGTCGCTGAGACGGATTCGCACCACCCTGCGGTATCGGGTGGTGAGGGTTGAAAATCCGCCACTGCGGTGGTTGTAGTCCGAGGTAGTGCGAACCCGTATTTTTTACCAAAACTCAGAACACTCCGTTGCCGGTCAAATAAAGCCGTTCGCTCTACCATCGGAACCATCGACCAACCGATCCAACCCATGAAGGAGTGGTGCAATGGCGCGCATCGTTGCATTGTCCAATGAATCCGCCGCCGTGGTTGCGGTGTATGCGGAGCAGCCCGAAGCCGGCGTGGCGTTTGCGTTGGCGTTCCCCGAAGGGGAGCTGCCGCGACTGGTGTACTGGGGCCGCCCCATGACTCACCCTGAAACGGTCGTGGACGCCGCCGACGCCCTGCGCCCCCAGCGCGTGTCCGGCGCGCTCGATTACACGCCGTGGCCGAGCGTGCTGCCGACTCAGGCGGAGGCTTGGATCGGCGAACCGCGCCTGGCGCTGCGCCGCGACGGCGTGGAGGTGTTCTGCCGGTTCACCGTGACCGACACCACATTGACCGAAGGTGATCGCCCCGCCGTCACCGTGACCGCCGAGGACGCCGAACAGCAGGTGGCCTTGACCTGGACGATGGAGCTCGACCCCTCCGGTCTGCTCCGCCAGCGTGCCGCCATCCGCAACCTGGCCTACGGCGAACTGGAAATCGGCAAGGTCGAACTCGGCTTCGCCGTCCCCGGCTGGGCCACCGAGATCCTGACCACCACCGGCCACCACCTGCGCGAGCGTTCCCCGCAGCGCCAGCCGCTGACCATCGGTCGGTTCCAGCGCACTTATGTGGCCGGCCGTCCCGACTTCGACGCCTCGCTGCTGCTGACCGTCGGCGCCCCCGGATTCGGCTTCGAACACGGTGAGGTGTACTCCACGCATGTGGCGTGGAGCGGCAACAGCCTGCTGTCCGCCGAACGCCTGCCCTATACGCAGCCCGTGATCGGCGGCGGGGAGATCCTGTTCGGCGGCGAAGTGACGTTGCCCCACGACGGCGCATACGAGACGCCGTGGGTGTATGGCGCGTACGGCGACGGCCTGAACGAGGTCGCCTCCCGCTTCCACCGGTATGTGCGCTCCTGCCATCCCGAGATGGCCATCAAGCCGCGTCCGGTGATCCTCAACACCTGGGAGGCCGTGTACTTCGACCAGAACTATGACACGCTGGTCGCGCTCGCCGACAAGGCCGCCGACAGCGGCGTGGAGCGCTTTGTGGTGGACGACGGCTGGTTCGGCTCCCGTCGTGACGACACCTCCGGCCTGGGCGACTGGCAGATCGCCCAGTCGGTATGGCCCGAAGGCCCGAAGAGCCTCAAGGCGCTCGCCGATTACGTGCATGGCAAGGGCATGCAGTTCGGCCTGTGGTTCGAGCCGGAGATGGTGAATCCGGATTCCGAGATGTTCCGCAACCATCCGGATTGGGTGCTCAAGCCCACGGCCAACCGCCTGCCGATGCAGGGCCGTTGCCAGCAGGTCGTCGATCTGACCAACCCGGAGGCATACGACTACGTGTACGACTGCATGGACAAGCTGGTCGAAGAATTGGGCATCGACTATATCAAGTGGGACCACAACAAGCTGGTCACCGAGGCGTTCTCGCCGGAGAACGCGCGTCCCGCCGTACACGAGCAGACGTTGGCCGTCTACCGCATCTTCCGTGATCTGAAGGCCGCGCACCCCGGTCTGGAGATCGAGAGCTGCTCGTCGGGCGGCGGCCGTGTGGACCTGGGCATCCTGGAGGTGGCGGACCGCATCTGGGCCTCCGACTGCGTGGACCCGGTGGAGCGCGCCGACATCCAGCGCTACACGTCGCTGCTGGTGCCGCCGGAGATGATCGGCGAGCATGTGGGCGCCAGCCCCGCGCATTCCACGCATCGCAGCACGAGCCAGGAGATGCGCATGGCCATGGCGTTCTTCGGGCATATGGGCATCGAGTGGAACCTGCTGAAGGAGCCGCAGGCCGACCTGGACAAGCTGGGCGTGTGGGTGGCCGAGTACAAGCGCCATCGCGCCGATTTCGCCACCGGCACGGTGGTGCATGGCGACGAGGGCGATCCCGCGGTCCGTCTGGACGGCGTGGTCAGCGCCGACAAGGCCCGCGCCGTGTACCGGTTCACCCAGCTGACCACATCGCAGACCTATCCGGCCGCTCCGGTGCGTCTGCCCGGTTTGGACCCGGATGCGGTGTACCGGGTGATGCCGCTGGACATGAACCGTGAGTTGAAGCTCAACGTCACCGATGGGCAGAGTCTCGACATCACCAATGGCCAGTCGCCGCTCGGCTGGTGGAACGCCGACGGCGTGCGCCTGACCGGCCGCGCGTTGCAGACCTACGGCATCCGTCCGCCGTCCCTGCATCCCGCGCAGGCCGTGTTGTTCACTGCCGTGAGGCAGTGAACACGGCCCGCGCAGGATGCCTTCGCGGTCTTGGTGACCGCTCACTTCGCCTACGGGGAGCCCACTGGGCTCCCCGCTTGACGGCTCAGCCCGCGCAGGCTGTGCTGTTCACCGCCGTGAAGCAGTAAACACGGCCCACGCAGGATGCCTTCGCGGTCTTGGCGACCGCGTCAGCGTTCGATGTAGCGGATGAGAACGCGGCTGGCCGCCGCCTTGGCCCAGAGCGCCCAATCGTGGTCGATGATCTCGAAGATCACCGGGGCGCTCTGGTTGTGCCGGTAGTTGTTGATGCCGTCGCGGATGGCGTCGGTGCCCAACCGGGCGATGAACGCGGACTCGCCGGCGATCATCACCTTGTCCGGCATGGCCAGGTTGGCGATGGCGGCGATCAGCGTGCCCAGCCGGAAACAGGTGCGGTTCACCAGTCTGGTGGCCAGTGCCCGTCCCGCCCGGGCATCGCGTCCGAAGTCGTCGAAGGTGACGGCCTTGCCGATCATCTGCGAGTATTCCTCCGCGATGGAGTCGCTGGTCAGGCATTGTGCGCAGCCGCGGTGCCCCGACACGCAGCGGGGCCCGTCCGGGTCGATCAGGATATGTCCGGCCAGACCGTATGTCTTGTCGGGGTAGTTGATCGGCGTGCCGTGGAAGGCCAGCGAATAGCCGATGCCGGTCCCGATGGTGAGGATCGCGAAGTTGTCGTACCCCACGCCGCCGCCGAACCAGCAGGCGTCGACGAGCAGCGAGTCGATGTCGTTGTACAGGCGCGTGGGCAGTCCGGTCGACTGCTCGACGAGTGCGGCGAACGGTATCCGCCCCTCCCAGTGCAGGAACGGCGCGAAGGTCACGATGGTGTCGTCTACGATATGGCCGCCGACGGCGATGCCGATGGCCGTCGGCGTTGGCAGGTGCGCATCCGCCAGATCGGCCGTGCATGCGGTCACCAGTTCGGCGACGGTATGAGCCAGGACGTCAGGCGTCTGTTCTGCGATCGCGTGGCTGTGCGGGCGTGAGACGATGATGCTGCGCGCGTCGATGGCGACCGCGGTGGCCAGGTGCGCGTTGATCTTGACGCCGACGAAGGTGCGTGCGTTCTGACGGATGCGCAGCGCGGTCTGCGGTCTGCCGCGCCGCTCGCGTGGCTCGGCGGCTCCGTCGGGTTCTGTGGAGGACTCCTCGACGACGCCGTCGTAGATCAGGTCGCTGGTGATGCGCGACAGTGCGCCTTGGGACAGCCCCAGGTCCTGGGCCAGCGTGGTCCGGGCGATCGGCCCGTGCTTGAGGATGGCGGCGGCGACGCGGTGGGTGTGGTCCGACCGGTGGAACCAGTGGGGGAACTCCATGACGTGGAGGTCGGTTCGGTCTGTGCGGCTGAGGTTGGTGTCCATACATCTCCCTGACGTGTGTGCTGATTACCAGTATAGGTATTTTCTTTCCGTCTGAAAGAAATGGCGGTCCATTTTGTTGCGGATTGGTGGTGGGCACGCCAAGACTGGGAATGAAAAAGCCGTGGTGGCACCGTTGAACACAGGACAGGGTAACGATGCCCTGGCCGGGACATGAGGATAAAGGAGTCGATAATGCAACCTGTTTTCCGTACGATGCGGTGGTCCGCCGCGGAGCCGGGACGGCAACACCCGGCATCGCGCTGGCCGCGTCGCCTCGCCGGAGCCGCCGTTGCGGTCGCGTTGGGTGCATCCCTTGCGGGATGTGGTGCGGCTGATGCTGGCACGGTGACGATTGATTTCTTCCAGTACAAGACCGAAGCCAGCGACTGGTTCACGCAGAAGGCGCGGGAATTCGAGGAGACGCATCCGAATATCAAGATCACGGTGAACAACTCCCCGAACGCGGTCACCGATTTGCGCACCCGTCTGGTCAAGGACCGCGAGCCGGACGTGATCACCATCAACGGCGACATCAACTACGGTCTGTTGGCCGAGGCCGGCGTGTTCCATGATTTCACCGACGATCCGATCGTCGACGAGCTGAACGAGGGCATGGTCAACATCGCCAAGAACCTCGTGCAGACCGACGACCCGGACGGCAAGCGCCTGTACGCGATCCCGTACGCGGGCAACGCCTCCGGATACATCATCAACGTGGACCTGTGGGAGTCGGTCGGTCTGGACCCGTACAACCCCCCCACCACCTGGTCGGAGTATCTGGACGCGCTCCAGACGTTCAAGGACGCCGGCATCACCCCGGTGGAGGCGTCGATGGCCGAGGCATGGACCCTGCAGGCGCCGCTGTCGTCGCTGAACTCCACGCTGGTGCCGGAGAGCGAATACCAGAACATCAAGGACGGTACCAAGACCTTCGGTGACCTGTGGCGGCCGGTGAGCGAGAAGCTCGTCGAGATCTTCCAGAACTACACGCAGACCAATCCTTCGGTCACCTACCAGCAGGCCACGCAGGACTTCGCCAACGGCAAGGCGGCCACGCTGCCGCTGGGCACCTACGCCATCCCGCAGGTGAGGCTCATCAACCCGGATATGAAACTGGTGTTCGCGCAGATGCCGGCCACCGACGATGCGGACGAGCAGAAGCTGACCGCCGGCGACGACGTGATGCTGACGATCGGCGCGCACACCGACCACTACGACGAGGCCCGCGAGTTCGTCGACTTTCTGATGGAGGAGAAGACGCTCGAGGACTACTGCGACGCGCAGTCCGCATTCGGCCCGCTCAAGGAGACCTATGTGGGCGAACCGGCGCTGGAGACCGTGCTGCCGTTCTTCGAGGAGAACCGGATCACCGACTTCTGCGACCACTACATGTCCTCGTCGATCAACATCGCCGGCTTCCTGCAGACGTTGGTGAACACCGGCAACGTCGACCAGTTCCTCAACTCGATGCAGACCGAGTACGACAAGGTCCAGGCCCGTAACTTCAGGTAGGAGACAACAATGGCAAAGGCAACAAAGAAAAAGGTCAGCCGGTACTCCACCCGCAAGGTCGATCCGGCGTTCTACTGGATGACCGTGCCCGCGGCGATCCTGGTCGCGATCTTCCTGTACTGGCCGTTCCTGCAGGGCGCGTTCTACTCGCTCACCAACTCGCAGGGATACGGCACCTGGGACTTCATCGGTCTGAAGAACTTCATCGCGATGTTCTCCGACAGCCGCGTGGGCAACGCGTACATCTTCACCATCGTGATGGCGGTGGTGATCACCATCGGGCAGAACTTCCTCGGCCTGTTCCTGGCGGTGCTGCTCAACTCGAAGATCGCGTTCAAGAACGGCTTCCGTGCGATCTTCTTCGTGCCGTACACGCTGGCCGTGCTGGTCATCGGCTACGTGTTCAAGTACATCTTCATGGTCCCGATCCCCGAGATCGGTCAGGCGCTCGGCATCGACTGGCTGTCCACGTCGCTGCTGACCAACCCGGATCTGGCGTGGTTCCCGATCGCGTTCCTGTCGATCTGGCAGGGCGTGGCCTACTCCACGCTGCTGTACCTGGCCGGCCTGCAGACCATCGACACCGAGGTCTATGAGGCGGCCGACATCGACGGCGTGAACGCCTGGCAGAGGTTCTGGCAGATCACGTTCCCGCTGATCGGCCCCTTCTTCACGATCAACATGGTGCTCAGCCTGAAGAATGCCCTGAGCATGTTCGACCAGGTCATCGCCCTGACCGGCGGCGGTCCGGATTCCAAGACCGAAACGGTCTCGTACCTCATCTTCCAGAACGGCCTGGGCAACGGCGAGTACGCCTACCAGATGGCCAACGCCGTGACGTTCTTCATCGTCCTGGCCATCCTCGCATTCATCCAGTTGAAGTTCTTCAGCGGCAAGGAGCAGATCTGATGACCAGCACAACGAAGTCGCCCAAGGGGGCGAAGCGGTACACCAAGAGCGAGGGGTTCCGCAAGGATCATAAGATTAACTGGTGGCTGACCGCGGTCGTGGCCGTGTTTTCGCTGACCATCCTCATCCCGCTGTACTTCACGATCGTCACCGCGCTGAAGACGCCGGCCGAGGCCGGCACGTTCAGCCTGCCGACCACCTGGGAATGGCATAACTTCGCCGATGCGTGGAACTACATCAACTATCCGAAGGCGGCGCTCAACTCGGCGATCATCACCGTGGTGGCCGTCTGCCTGACGCTGCTGACGAACACGTTCGTGGCGTATGCGGTGGCCCGGAACATGGACAAGCGGTTCTTCCGCTTCCTGTACTACTTCTTCCTGGCCATGATGTTCGTGCCGTTCACCGTCATCATGCTGCCGATCGCGCACCAGATGGGTTCGTTGCATCTGGACAACCAGCTCGGACTGATGCTGCTGTACACCATCCTGGGTCTGGGCACCAACCTGTTCATCGCCATCGGCTTCATCCGCTCGATCCCGGTGTCGTTGGAGGAGGCCGCCCGCGTGGACGGCGCCAGCACCTGGCGCATCTTCTGGACCATCATCTTCCCGCTGATGGGCCCGATCAACTCCACGATCGCCATCCTGACCGTGCTGTGGGCGTGGAACGACTTCCTGCTGCCGTTGATCACGCTGACCGATCAGGGCAACCAGACGATCCCGCTGGCGCAGTACGTGTTCCAGAGCCAGTTCACGTCGAACTATCCGATGGCTTTCGCCTCCTACCTGATGGCGATGGCCCCGGTGCTCATCGTCTACGTCTTCGCCCAGAAGTGGGTCATCAGTGGCGTAATGAGGGGCGCGGTCAAGTAACGGACAGTCCGGTGTGTGCGGGGCGTTGGCGGGTCAACCCGCCAACGCCCCGCACTGTTTCGTCTGTTGACTGTCGTGCGCTGTGCGGAAGTGTGCGCGAATGGCCTGTTCCTTGCCGGGTTTTGCACAGTACAGCTTGTTCAACTGTTGAATAGGCTGCGCAAACTGGCCGTTTCCGGGGTGCGGACGGAATGTTGGACGTGTGAGCGTCCGGATTGGAGTCCGTTGTGTTCAGTATGGAGCAGAGGCGGAGGGCCGTCGATCTGTATTTCAGTGAGGGCATGACGCCGGGGAGGGTGATCGCCGAGCTGGGTATCCGTCCGAGTCGTGCCTGGCGAGCTGGGTGTCCCGCGACCCCAGGTATGGGCGGCGCCGGCGGTGCTCGTATACGCTTGACTTCAGGATAGGGGCCGCCAGGCGCGTGGTCGCCGGGGAGCATTACGCCGCCGTCGCCAGGGACGTTGGCCGCTCGCCGGCGAGCGTGTGGAGGTGGGCCGACGCGTACAGGAGGAAAGGGATCGGTGGACTCATGACGGGCCATGATGACGCGCGCCTGCCGGCGGCGGACGACGGGTGCGATGACCCGGCCGAGCTGAAACGCAGGCTGGAGGCCCTGCGGCTGGAGAACGCGGTGCTGCGGGAGACCGTCAATGTTTTAAAAGCCGACGACCCGCGTCTGGACCCCTCCGGGCTGACGAGCCGGGAGAGGGCGCGGGTCGTCGACGCGCTCAGGGGCGAGTTCGGGCTTGGGGCCGCGCTCGGCGCGGTGGGGCTCGGGCGCGGAGCCTACTATTATCAGCGCGCCGTCGTCGCGGCCGGGGACAGGTACGCGGCGCTGCGCGAACGGGTGCGCTTCCTGTTCGAGGAGGGCGGGCGCGTGTGGGGGTACCGCGCCATCCACGCCATGCTGCGGCGTGACGAGAGGGATCCGCTGGTCGTCTCGGAGAAGGTCGTGCGCCGTATCATGCGGGAGGAGGGGTTGCGGCCCCTGTATCTGAGGAGGCCGAAGCGGTGGAGCTCCTGCAAAGGGGAGCTGTCCGAGGCGCCGGCCAACCTCGTGAACGGGACTTCCACGCCGAACGGCCGAACGCGCTGTGGCTGACGGACGTCACCCGGTTCTCCATGGACGGCTACAAATGCTGGCTCAGCCCCGTGATCGACTGCTTCGGCGGCATGGTGGTCTCCTGGACGCTGTCGCGCAGCCCCGGCGCGGCCATGGCCGACGGCATGCTGCTCGACGCGATAGCCACGCTTGGTGACGGGGAGCGTCCCGTGATCCATTCCGACCGCGGGTGCCATTACCGGTGGCCCGGGTGGATCCGCATCTGCGAGGAGAACGGGCTGACCCGGTCGATGAGCGCCAAGGGCTGCTCGCCGGACAACGCCGCCATGGAGGGGTTCTTCGGCCGGCTCAAAAACGAGTTCTTCCACTGCCGCGACTGGCGGGGCGTGGGCTACGAACGGTTCCGCGAACGGCTCGCCGCCTACCTGACCCACTCCAATGAGACACGCATCAAGAAGTCGCTGGGCTGGCAAAGCCCTGTGCAATACAGGAAAAGCCTTGGACTGGCCGCATGACCGTCCAAAAAACATCCGCACCCCCGCCGCATCTTCAACTGTTGATAATCTGGCGTTATGCGCCGCCGTCAGCCAACGAAGAAGACCGCCATGCCCGACACCGTTGTTCCGGACTCCCCGCCCAGCCCCGCCGACCTCCACACGGCGGCGGACTGCCCGGTGGCTGTTCGCCAGGTGGCCGCGCAGATAATCAATGGAACCCGCGGCTACGGCGGCACCATAGGCCATGCCGTACTCCTGCCGGACAGTGTGGTCCGGATCGCCGCCGGCCCCGACGCGGATTGTCCGACGTGGCGCATCGACGTGAACGTCGCGGTCCCGCAGCCGGACGGCTATGACAAACGATTCCAAGAGCAGGACACATTCGACCCCGACTGCGCGCTTGAGGTGGCACTCGACGTCCGGCCCGCGCCGCATGGCCCGATGCTGTGCCTATACCAACACAAGGAATGGTGGATGCGCCCGGCATGGTGCAGCAATCCCGCCGATATCCCGTCCCGCACGCAGCTGGTGCTATGGCGCAGCGACGAACGCGGAGACCTTCCCGCAGCGGCTAAGACCGACGCGCCGACGGGTGTCGTCTTGGCGGGCGGCAAACCGCAGCAGGACACCGATGAGCCTGCTCCCGTCGCAACGTGGACCGCCGTCATGGCATTCAGCGGCGATGATATCCGCGCAGACCTGCATGGCGATATAGGACCGGAATCCGACGGACAGAAGTCCGTCGACGGTGGTACCTCCGGCGGCAACTTGCCATCCGGCGGCAACGTCGTCGGCTCGTCCGCTGCCGGCATCATCGACCCATCCACTATTAGCGGCCGTTTCCGGCTCAACGTCGCCTCCAACCGCGCGGGACGCACCGCGCTCGCCGACGCCGTCGCCTACGTGGCGCAGGGCGCCGATCCGTACGCCGTCATCCGCGCCTGTGTCGCGGCCGGCGCGCGTCGCAATGGCATCGCCACAGTTGCGGGCCGGCCGCTGCCGGAAGCCCTGTCCGGGTTCGGCTGGTGCACGTGGGACTCGCTCGGCCGTGACGTCAGCGAGGCCGCAATCATCGAGAAGATGGAGGAGTTCCGTGCCAAGGGCGTCCCCGTGTCCTGGGTGATGATCGATGACGGCTGGTCGCGCACCGACCGCGAGGCCGAAACATTGATCGGGCTCGACGCGGACCCCGAACGGTTCCCGCGCGGTCTGTCGCACACCGTCGATCTGCTGCGGGAACGGTACGGCGTGCGCCACGTCGGCGTCTGGGCTGCGTTCCAGGGCTACTGGAGTGGCCTGGAACCGAATGGGCAGGCGGTGGCGCGGATCGGCGCCGAGCACCTGACCGTGACGTCGAACGGCTGCCTGATCCCCGGCCCCAGCCGCCGGCAGGCGATGATGTTCTGGGCGACATGGCTGTCGCTGCTGAGGGACATGGGCATCGACTGCGTCAAGATCGATTCGCAGAGTTCCATGTCCACGATGACCCGTGGTGTGGAAAGCTACGGCGAGGCGACCATCGAACGTCACGCCGCGCTCGATCGGCTGGTCGAAACCGAAATGGGTGGCGCGATGATCAACTGCATGGGCATGGCGCCGGAGAGCTATTGGCATAGGCC
>SAMEA3387511__coassemble_1927_pt1 | contig 15374 bp, 10 predicted proteins | sample SAMEA3387511__metabat2_low_PE_003 | metagenome-assembled genome bin SAMEA3387511 (sample SAMEA3387511) | Felis catus | biome: Faeces | place: United Kingdom | collected 2012 | reverse complement strand
ACCTGTTCGACTACGCCGTGGGGGGGGGCCGGCAGGACCCCGATGCCGCCGATATGTCAGTGGACGACATCCTGGATCTGCGCGCCGGGGAGCCGACCAGCATGTTCCAGGCCGATAGCGTGAAGCATCGCGCCCAGGAACTGGATGCCGCGCAGCATCAGACATTCGAGCCGTTCCCGTTCGAGCAGGCTGCGGTGCCGCTGACGATCATGCCGGAGACCGAACAGGAGGGGGCCCCGCGCGATCTGTTCGAGGACGCGCAATCCGCGGGGGTCGACGCTGAGGACCTGCATCTGGACGAGGAGCCCGTTGACGACAATCCGACCGCGCCCCAGAGGGTGGATTCGGTGTGGACGCTGGTTGCCGAACAACAGGATGGCCAGGCGGAATCCGAGCCGGCTTCCGAACCGCAGCCCGCATCCGAGGAACAAGCCGTGCCGGACGTGCAGCCGGCCGTCGAGGAGACCCGGCCGTCCGAGGAACCTGCGGACGATCCGGCCGCAGGTGTCCCGCTGGTGTTCACTGCGATGACGGCCGACCAGCCCTCGTCCATGCCGGACCTGGACCGCGAACCGGCCGCGCGCGAGGAACCCGCATCCACGGAACCCGCGCACGAGGAATCCGAGTCTGCGGGAATCGCGGAATCGTTCACGCCGGCGTTCGAACCGGGTTCGGTGTTCGAACGGGTGTCCCAGGGGGGATTCGCCCCGCCCGAACCCGCCGTGCAGATCGACGGTATGACCTCCGACGATGCCAAGCGCACCACCGATTTCACCATGCAGTTCGAGATGGCGCGGCATCCGCAGCTGCTGCCGTTCCTGGCCATGAATCCCTCGCTGTATGACGATCTGTACGCGTGGCTGGCGGCGCAGGGCAACCAGGACATCGACGAGGCGTTGAGCCGTAACGAGGGCTATCAGGAGTACCGCCGAGCGGTAGGGAAGTGAGTGAAGCGATGAGTGAGAATATGCCGCAGACCGGTACCGGTGTGGAGCGGTTGCGTCTCTGGCGCGAACGCTTCCGCGAAACGCTGGCGCCGTCGCCGCTGGAGGATGCCGAACAGCTTGCCGCCCGTCTCGACCTGACCCACGCGCATCCGTCCGGCATCGCCAAACTGTTCGCCAGCGGCCAGGTTTCGCTGGATTCGTTGTTCCGGGATAACGGGATGTTGCGTGCCGCGGGCCGCCGCATCGAACGGGTGCTGGACGACCGTGCGGCGAAGAGCCGCGTCAGCGGCATGGCGGAACTGTCGCTGGTGGTGGGCATCGCCACGTGGTCGGGCCGGCAGATGCCGGTGCTGCTGTATCCGGTGGACGTCGAACGCCGTGGCGATTCGGTGACCACGGGGACGACCATCCGGTTCACCGGCAGGGTGCATCTGAATTCGGCGTTCGTCAATGAGATGCGCAACGGCGGCGTCGAGCTGGACGAACGCGACCTGTTCGACGGTTCCCACTACGCCACGGGTTCCCCGGAGACGTCAACCGTATTCTCCACCATCACGAATCTGGCGACGCAGGTGTTCGGTGATTTCGCGATCGAACGGCATATCGTGATCGGCTGCTTCTTCGACCCGTCCACGCAGATGCTGCTGGAGAGCCAGCGCATCATCGACGCACTGGCCCAGGGCCCGACGGGCAACACACTGCTGGATGCGCTGGCCGGGTACGGGAGCGCCGCGGATGCGCTACGCAATGATGCGATCGCCGAGTTCAGCCCGTTCGATGGCGACCCACACTCGGAATTCGAGGCCGGGGATGTGGATAATACGACGCGCTACGCGGCCTCGGTGGCCGCGGGCGGGCATTCGGTGGTGCTGGATTGCGCGGCCGGCGTGAACACCGCGGAACAGGCGGTGGCGTTGGCCTCGCGGTGTGTGATGAGCGGCCGCTCGGTGCTGTATGTGCCGTGCGTGTCCGATCAGAAGCGCCGGTTCATGCAGGCGATGCGCGCCAACGAACTGGGCGGCCTGGTGCTGGACTTGGCCGATTCGGATACCAACGGCGCCATCGACAAGCAGCTGATCACGGCGGTCGGCTTCCAGTCCGGGGTGGCGACCTCCCGTTTCGACCAGCTGTCGGATGAACTGGTCGGCGTGCGTTCGCGCCTGACCCGGTACCTGGGCGATCTGCATGGGGTGAACCAGGATTGGGACGTCTCCGCGTATCAGACGATCCAGCATCTGGCGAATATCGCGGAACTGCCGACCCATCCGGCCACCCGGGTGCGGCTGTCGAAGGAGTCTGCGCGTGCGTTGAAGGGGCGTCTGGACGAGTGGTCCGACCGGTTGCGCCGTGCCGGAGAACTGGGCGAGTTCGTGATCGGCCCCGCCGATACCGCCTGGTACAAGGCCTCGCTGTTCACCGAGGAGGAGGCCGTCGCCGCGTACCAGCGGGTCAGTGACGTGCTGCTGAAGATGCTGCCCGCCACCCGCGAGCAGGTGACGAGCGTGGGGCAGACCTGCGGGTTCCCCGGGCCGAACACCGCCAACGATTGGGCGCGTCAGGTGACGGTGCTCAAGAACCTGCGTCGTGTGCTGGATGTGTTCCAGCCGGAGATCTTCGAACGCGACATCAACGCCATGATCGAGGCGAGCAAGTCCAAGGCCGCCCGTAAGGCCGAGGGCACCACGTTGGGCTTCTGGGAGCGGCACCGCCTGCTCAAGGAGGCCAAGAGCCTGCTGCGCGTGGGCGCGCAGGTGGAGAATCTGCACGATGCCCTGCAGGTGGTGGCCCGTCAGGCCGAGCAGTGGCGCGTGTTCGTGCCTCACGGCGGCTGGCCGGTGTTGCCGCCGCATCTGGACGACATCATCGACACCCAGGAGCAGCTGGCGGCCGATCTGACGGCGCTGGACACGGTCCTGGCCACCACGCCGTCCGGCGGCGATCTGCAGTCGTTGGATCTCAACCAGGTCGAGACCCGTCTCAAGGCGTTGTATGACGACCGTCTGGCGTTGGACACGCTGCCGGAACGCTGCCGCTTGGAACGCGATTTCCAGACGGTCGGACTCGGCGAGCTCGTCGGCGATCTGAACGCCCGCCGGGTGGATGTGGACGCCGTGGACGGCGAACTGCAGCTGGCCTGGTGGACCACGGTGTTCGAGGACATCGTCCGCTCGTCGGCGATCATCTCGAATCAGGACGGTCTGGCGATGCAGGCCGCCGCGGACCGGTTCGTGCAGGTCGATATCGAGCATGTGCGCTCCGCGGGGCCCATGGTGGCGCAGGAGACGACCCGTCGGCTGTGCGATATGCTGTTCGCCCGCACCCAGGAGGCGAATCTGCTGCACACCACGTTGGCGGGCAGCCACAAGGTGCCGTTGAGTCGCATCCGCCGCGACCATGCGGAGATCTTCGCGGCCGCCAAGCCGGTGCTGGTGGCCACGCCGGCTGCGTTGTCCGCCACCACGGATCCCGAACCGGTGGCCGATGTGGCGGTGATCGATGCGGGGGCCCATATGCAGCCTCTGGAACTGCTGACGATCGCGAGCCGTGCCCGGCAGGTCGTGGTGCTGGCCCACTGCGATACGACGAGCTGCGAGGGGCTGAAGATGTTGGCGGACATGCTGCCCCGTATCACGATGAAGCCGTCGTCCTCGCGCCGGTCGCCGCGGCTGACGGCGTTCCTGGAAGCCGAAGGGTACGGCGCGCTGTCCTATGATGTGGCCAAGGCCGGTGGCCAGGGGCATGTGCTGTTCCACCGCATCGAGGCCAACGGCGTGCCGGTGATGACGAGCGGACTGGTGGAGAGCAGCCAGCAGGAGATCGACGAGGTCGTCAGGCTGATCACCGAACGCGCCGCCGAATTCACCATCGTTCCGGCCGGTTATACGCTGACGGTGGTGGTGCTGACCGGCGTCTTCCGGTTGAGGCTGGGCGCCGAGCTCAAGTCGTTGGCGGCCAGGAACAAGTCCATGGACCGGTTCCTGCGCCATGTGCGGCTGGTCGACATCGACGAGGTCACCGGCGCGTACGCCACGGATGTCATCCTGTCGCTGAGCTACGCCAAGACGGCGCATGGCCGGCTGCTGCAGCAGTTCGGCGACGCCGGTTCCGTCGGCGGACGCGGCATGCTGCTGGATGCGCTGGCCCTGACCAGCCGCCATCTGGACATCGTCGCCGCCTTCGGTTCCGAGGACATGGAGGATGAGCGTCTGCACCAGCCCGGCGCTAAACTGCTCAAGTCCATACTCCAGTGGGCCGAGCAGCTGGACGATCAGCCCGTGCTCCCGCAGTCGCTGGACGCCGGCTCCAACGTGCTGTTCAACGACCTGGCCGAGCGCATCCGCAAGCGCGGGCTGGAAGTGGCCGTGGACTACGGGTTCGAGAAGGGTCTGCGCATCCCGATGGTGGTGGGTTTGAAGAACCGTCCGTTCGCGTTGGCGGTGATGACCGACGACACCGGGTTCATGGGCATCCAATCCACGCGCGAACGTCACCGTGTGCTGATGCAGCGGATGCAGACATTGGGCTGGTCGGTGATGACGGTATGGAGCGTGGGCGCGTTCGTCAACCCGGAGAAGGAAGTCGACCGTATCATCGCCCGGCTGGGCGAGCTGTACCGGGACGTGCAATGAGCGGGGAGTATTCGGCAACGCGCCGTACGCCGCGGCGCCATAAGCGCGTGGTACGCCAGGGCACCGAGCTGTTCGACGCCGACGGCGTGAAGCTGGAGCCGGGCGATATGCGCACCGAACAGCAGCGCCAGGCCGATGACGACCGTCGGATCCTCGGCGAACTGCCGCCCCATTGGGCGGTGTTCGAGTCTCGTCAGTAGCGCTCCTCGGTGGCCACGGCCACGATCATCCCCTGATCCTGCAACGTCAGGATGCGCAGCGCCTCGTCGGAAGGCAGTGCGAACGGCACCAACGCGGTGCCGCTGCCCGCCTCCGGCTCGGCCGGCATCCCCATCGTCACCGCGCGGGCGGCGATGGCGCACGTCTCCCCGGTATTCGGGACGTCTGCCGGATACGCGGAGCAGATTCCCGAGGCGGTCAGCCCCACGGCATCGCCCGGCAGCAGCCCCTCCCATCCTCCGGACAGCCGCACGTCGATGACCGTGTGCCCCGGCGGCGTCGCCGGACGTTCGCCGGCCAGCGTACCGAGTATCGGCATCCCCTCGGCGATGTCGACCCGCGCGATGAGTCCTTCGGCGTCGGCCACATGCCGTAGCGAGCCGGCGAAGGCATCGGAGGCGGGAACGCTGACCGCCTCCACGTCACCGGCGTGGATGGTCTGCCCGCGGTCGATGTCCGCCGCAGCCAGCAATACGGTTTGGGTCGCCACGGTGGATTCAAGGCATTGCAGGATGGCCAGCACCGCCAGCCCGGCCAGCACGGACGCCAACAGCCGCCGCCCCCGGTCGATGAGTCGCCGCCGCTCCAGACTGGTGCCGGTCCTCGGCGGGCGCATATGAAAACAGTCCATCATGCAAGCATGATGGACTGGCAGGCCGGTTGGTCGCAAGCCGTCGGCGGCAATGTGGTCGAACGGTTCCGGGTTATCCACACCGTCCGTGTCGTTCGGTCACTTGCCCGACGACTTGGACGCACCGTCGGTGCGGTAGAAGCCGCTGCCCTTGAACTCGATGGGCACGGCCGAATAGATCTTGCGCACCTGCTCCTGTCCGCATTCGGGGCAGACCGTGATCGGGTCGTCCTCGAACGACTGGTGCGCGGTGAAATCGTACGAGCAGTTCTTACAACGGTAATGATAGGTAGGCAACGCTTATCCTCCACAGGTCATCCACGGGCGCGGCATACGGCCGACCCGTACATATCCTAGTCGTCGCCCTGACAGCGGTGCGCGTATGGCAGAATGGAGCCGTGTCCGTATTCCAACTCTTCCGTGGTGGCCTCCGGTCGTCCTCGAACGCCATCCGCATGCCCCATGAACTGAACGCGCCGGAGGGGTGCCCGCCCATTCGGCTGCGTCCGCTGACGGTGGAGGACTCCTCTGAGTGGAACGAGGTCCGGTGGCGCAACGACGACTGGCTCTCCCCATGGGAATCGGGCGATCCGATGCACGGCCCGGGCATGAGCTACAACGCGTGGATTGCCTGGCAGCGCCGCAGCGAGCAGGCGGGCACCGGCGTCATCTTCGCGATCGAATACCAGTGGCGGATCGTCGGTCAGATCTCGATCGGGGCGATCTGCTACGGGGCGATGCGCAGCGGCGTCATCGGCTACTGGGTGGACGAATCGTATATCGGCAGGGGATTCGCCCCGACGGCGGTGGCGGTGCTCGCCGATTGGGCGCTGGCCGATGCCGCCGGTCCGCGGCTGCACCGCCTGGAGATCGCGGTCCTGCCGGAGAACGAGCGCTCGCTGGCCGTGGCGCGGAAGGTCGGGGCCCGGCACGAGGGTATGCGATCGCGCTATATGTATGTGCGTGGGCAATGGCGGGATCATGAGACCTTCGCGCTGCTGGCGGAGGACGTGGGGGAGGGGTTCGCGAGGCGGCTTTCGTCCCGACACGCCCGGAGCGAATAGCGCGAGATTTGCCAAAGTCTCCTATTCTTAGGGGATATGGGTTACGAATCGCTGAGCACCGTCATCGTGCTGGTGATCGTCGTACTCATGTTGGCCGTATGGCTGCCCAGAAGGACGGTCAACGGTATGAAACATGTGATGGAGCATCGCGAGGACCGGTATTCCTCGTCGCTGCATCTGGTGGACGCAGACAGCGGGACCAAGTTCTCGGATGTGCGCACGCCGCAGGCGAAAGGGGCAATCATGCAGCCAAGCCAGCCGCACAAGGCCATGTCGGCGGCGGAGCATATCGCGCAGGTACGGCGTATGCGCCGCGAGGCCGCGCGTCGCCGCGCCATCATCGCGGGTGTGCTGGCGGCGGCCACGGTCGTCGTCATCGTCCTGGCGGTTGTCCTGCGTTTCAGCCCGTTGTTCGCGCTGATTCCCGGCGGACTGCTGCTGGTGGTGGTCGGGCTGGGCATCAACGCCGCCCGCCATGCGCGCGCATGGGAGCGTAAGGTGGCGGAACGCCGTGCCCGGAGGTCGCAGGCCAAGCCCGCCCAACCGGCTGTTCAGACCCGTGAGCAGGATGCGTCCTCGGCCCCGACCGAGGCGATGGAACAGCGGGAGATCCGCAGGGCGCTGCGGGAGTCGGAGGAGGAGAAGGCCCGCATCCAGGCGCGCCGTGAGGCCCGCCATGCCGACGTGGTGGATGTCGATTCGGTGGTGGTCGAGGAGCGCACCGACGACGACCGCATCGTCACGCAGCGGGATGACGTTCGGAGCGACGATACCCCGCATGCCGAGGCGCCTTACACCGAGAACGAGCAGGCGGTGCCGGCCGATGCCACCACTGAACTCGACGAGGTCCGCCCCGCGCAAGCGTTGGACGCGTTCGAGGTCGCGGCGTCGCAGGATCTGATCTCCTTCACGCTGGGTGAGCCCCGGAATGGGCTCGATGTGCGCCCCGAGGCGCCCGAAAGCCTGGAGATCCGTTCGACCCGCCAGGTGGCCAAGGCGGTGCCGGTGGAGGAGGAACCCGCCGATGCCCAGCCTCAGCCCGCCGCACAGGACGAGCCGGTTGCGCAGGATGCGCAGGACGACGCGGCTGAATCCGAGGGCGTGTCCTTCCACGACGCCGAGGTGGCGGCGCAGGTCGAGGCCCCGGTGGCAACTAGCGAGTCGCTCGGCACGGGCCTGGATGCCATCCTGGCGCGCCGTGGGGCTTGATTTTCCAAGCTGTTCACTCTCAGCGTTAGCACTCGAGTTGGCAGAGTGCTAACAATCGCGCTACGATGAGTCCTAGCGCGAAGGACCGGTAGCGCGGGTGTTCGTCAGCCTCCCGCCCTGCAGGACCGTCGCGGAAGACCATATCGTTCTCTTATCTAGAAAGAGGAGGTCCACAGTGTCGATCTCACTCACACCGTTGGAAGACAAGATCATCGTCAAGCAGGCGGAAGCCGAGACCCAGACCGCTTCCGGTCTGTTCATTCCGGACAATGCCAAGGAGAAGCCGCAGCAGGGCGAAGTCCTGGCTGTCGGCCCGGGCCGTCGTAACGACGCCGGCGAGCGTATCCCGGTCGACGTCAAGGTCGGCGACAAGGTGCTGTACTCCAAGTACGGCGGCACCGAGGTGCACTATGAGGGCGAGGACTACCTGATCGTCTCCTCGCGTGACCTGCTGGCCATCATCGGCTGAGCCGGTCCGAACAACCGCTGCAGTGGGCGCTCCGGAGGAATCCGGGGCGCCCACTGCCATATACGCGGTGTGCATCCATCCATGCCCGTTTGGCATTGCGCCGAATCAAGCGTCATGTAGTACAGTGGGTGGCAACGGGACTGTTGAGGGGGGTGGCCATGGAACATTCCGAACCCGCGCCGACGGAGGAATCCACAACTCTGGCGAACGAGCTCGTCGATGCGCTGGACGCGGTGCTGTCCTGCTCGCGCGGCGTGGTGGAGCTGGCCGTTGCCACCTTCATCGCCGGAGGGCACCTGCTGCTGGAGGATGTGCCCGGCGTCGGCAAGACCACACTGGCCCGCGCACTCGGCACCGCCATCGGCGGCGACACCCGTCGCATCCAATTCACGCCCGACATGCTGCCCGGCGACCTGACTGGTGTCAGCGTCTACAACCAGCGCACCGGCAACTTCGACTTCCACCCCGGGCCGCTGTTCGCCAACATTGTCATCGCCGACGAGGTCAACCGTGCGAACCCCAAGGCCCAATCGGCCATGCTGGAGGCCATGGGCGAAGGCCAGGTCAGTGCCGACGGCCGCACCTGGCCGCTGCCCGATCCCTTCTTCGTGGTGGCCACGCAGAACCCCATCGAGCTGGAAGGCACCTATCCGCTGCCCGAGGCGCAGCTTGACCGGTTCATGGCCTGCACGGACTTCGGATACCCCACGGCGGAGGCGGAATGCGCGATGCTGACCTCGCCGGACAGCGCGCAGCCGCTGCGTTCGTTGCATGAGATCTGCACCGTCGAACAGGCCCAGGCCATGCGCGCGGCCGTGGCGCAGATCATGCTCTCGACCCCGGTGGCGCGGTACATCGTGGACATCGTATCCGCCACACGCGCGCATACCGGCATCCGGTACGGCGCTTCGCCCCGCGCCGGACTGCATCTGGCCGCCATGGCCCGGGCGAAGGCGCTGATGGCGGGCCGTGGCTTCGTCATCCCCGACGACGTGCGCGCCGTGGCCGTGCCGGTGCTCGGACACCGCCTGGTGCTGCAGGACGGCGGCTATGGTGTGGCCGTCATGGAACACGCCAAGCGTCTGGTGACGGAGATCCTCGACCAGGTGGCGGTGCCGCGCGCCGAACAGCGGACGGCCATCGACGGGTTCGTTCACCGCGCGAGGTGAGAAGATGGGCATTCGGCACGGTGTGACAGGCGGCACGAGGCCCCGCCGCGCCCACTGGTGCCGATTTACGTTGATACGCCCGAGTATCGGCGGCTGGGTGCTGATACCGGTCGCCGTGGCGGTCTGGTACATGGCGTTGCTGCTGGACGAGCGCACGTTGGTGGCCGCTGCACTCACGCTCACCGCCGCATGGGGCTTGGACCTGGTGATGACGGTGGTGCAGGGCGTACTGATCGCCACATCGCCCCTCCTGCCGGTCGATGCCGACGCCATTCCCGCCGATGTCACCCGCGCCCGCACCGATACCGCCGGTAACACCCGCACTGATACCGTCAATCGCGGCACCGCCCGAGCTGTCGTCCGCCGTCCGCTGGATTGGCGGGGTCTGATGTTGCCCGCGCATCCCGTGGCGACCGTGCAGATCGAACGGTTGGACGCGGATGGACAGCGACTCGAACGAGTCGTGGGTCTGCCGCAGGATACGCGCGGCTGGTACCGGCGCGTGGCACGGATCATCCGATGGCGCTCGCCGATGCGACTGTTCGCGGGGCGTGTGCCGGTCCGCGACGGCGGCGAGTTCGTCATCCTGCCCGACGCCGCGGCCCCGTCCGGAAACTAACATGCCACCGACGCCCGCCTGCAGGGGCAGGACCGCACCGAATCCACGGGCACGATCCGCGCCTATACGCCCGGCGACTCGCCGAATCTCATCTCTTGGCGGCACAGCGCGCACCGTGGCACGCTGATGGCCCGCGAAAGCGGACGCGACACACGTGCCACGCTCATCATCGTGCTCGATGCGGCCGTGGACCAAGGTGACGGCGACCGGGGACTCGAAGGGCATGTCATTCGAGCGCAACAGCTACTGCCGGCCACGTCGTCTACGGACCGCTTCGTTGTGACCGACGGCATCCATATGGCGGACGACCGCGCATCCGCCCTGCGGCTGCTGGCCGCCGTCACCCCCGCCGCGCAGCCCCGCCTCCAACCGGACGCCGATCGGACTCCATCCGCCGTCAATCGGACGCCATCCGACCCCGCTGACGCCGCCGACGCCGCCGATTCGGCCGCCCCGCAGCGTGCGGCCGCGACCATTGCCGCAGCGGCAGCCGCGCCGGGGCACGGGCCGGTCACCATCGCCGTTATCACCAGCCAGCCGCAAGGACCGCTGGTACAGGCCATCCGCACCGCGATTGCGGGAGCGCGGACCCTACCCGTGCAGCCTTGGCATGAGGCGGCGGAGCGCATGATTGCCACGTCACTGCCGGAACGCCGCAGCGGTGCGCCAACCGGCCACCGCCGTGACCGCAGTCCGGTCATCGACGCGCGCGATCGATCCCGCGGAATCCATGCCCAGGACAACCCGCCGTCGCCGACCGTCGCCCTGCGCCTGGTCCGTGTCGGCGTCCTGGCCGCGTACGTCGCGCTGACCATCATGGGAGCTGCCGGACTGGCCGATGCGAACGGCTGGTGGCCTTGGGCGGCCGGGCTGATGCTGGCGGCCGTCATCGCGGAATCCTCGATCCCCAGCCGCACGCCCCTGCGCGGCGCGCTGCGTGTGGTCGGCATGGCCGTGCTGTTGGCCGTGGCCGGACTGACGTCGGCGGGTATGCGCATCGACGTCGGTTCCGTGCTGGATGCGGCGGGAACCGTGCCGGGATCCTCGGCAGGTGGCGAGACCCCAGGTGTGTGGGACGTCATCCGGCTGGTGCCGGATATGGTCGCGGCCACCGTGCAGGGCGCGGCCACCGTGGGATTCGAGAGCCTGCGCAGGCAGTTGCCGCCGTTGACGGTCAATCCGGCCGGCGACGCGTTCCTGATCATCGTCTGCGCGCTGGCTGCCATCGCGATCCGCTGCCTGCTGTACTGGCGCGTCGGCGTGCCGCTGCTGGCGCTGATGCCGCTGGCCGCGCTCGCCGCCGACTACAGCCTGGTCGGGCATACGGCGGCCTGGTGGCAGGTGCTGCTGCTGGTTGTGGCGTTCGTGCTTTCGCTGTTGACGGTGTGCGGCACCATCGGCGTGTCGCCGCCCACGTGTGCGGCGGCGCTGGCGGCGGTGACCACGCTGGCGATGGCGTTGACGCCGGCCACGCTGTCGCTGGCCTATAACGTGCCGCTGTCCATCGGGGAGTCGACCGGTCTGTTCACCTCGAACACTGTCAACCCAATGGTCAATCTGCGTCGGACCCTGCAATCGCGGTCGCGGGCCGTGGTGCTCACCTATGAGTCAGGTACGCCGCTGACGCTGCGCATGACCACGTTGGGCGATTTCGACGGCGACACCTGGAGCTACGAGGAGCAGTTCGCCAAGGATGGTAGCCTCTACGGCTCGGGCATCCAACTCGGCCATGACTCCAGCAACACGCTGAGCGACGAGGAACGCACGGCAGGCATGATGACGCCGCTATCGCTGTATCTGACCATCGACTCGATGACGAGCAGTGGCGTAATCTACAACGGCGGTATGAGATTTTCTACCACCGACAGCGGCGTGACGCTCCAACGCTTCGGACATGACGCGTCGGTCACCATCGACCGGCTCAACTCCCGGTTCCTGCCCATGCCCGGCATCGTTCTTGGCAGCGTCACGGCGTACGGGTGGGGCATCCCCTCCGGATGGCTGCTCTACTCGGACGGCACGATGTACGGGTGGGGCATCCCCTCCGGATGGCTGCTCTACTCGGACGGCACGGTGTACAACCGCACGTCCGCGGCCTCTTCGGGAATGCGATATGGCGCCATCGGCGTGTACCTGGACCCGATTGGGTCGGCGGACGGATTCAGCCAGATTGACGCGGTCGACGCCTGGCGCGACCAGAATCTCGGCGAGGGGAACGTCACGGACTGGGAAACCCGTACACGGGCGCGACTGCGGTACATCGCTGAGGGCAACGCCCGGCAGGTCAACGGCTGGATGCTGATCCCCGTGACCGGTGAAACCGATGAATATGGGTCGGTGTCGATCTGGCGCGACGCGTCGGGAACCGAGGTGGGGCGTGACAGTGATGCGTTCATCGACGCGGTCCGGTTCGATGACAACGAGAACCTCATTGTGTTCACCAACGCTGACGGCACCGCCACCGTGGCGCTGCCGCTGTACGATCCCGTCGAATACTACGGAGACGGTGCCGCTGATGAGAACGGCACCGCCGACGCGGACGGCACCGTCTCCGATGATCCCGTACCGGACGAGCTCCTCGGCATGACGGGGCGTTTCGACGCCGAAGGTGGTGAACGGCAGCGCGCCGAGGATGCGGCGTTCGCCGACCTGATGGACATCAGCCAGCGGGAGGGGCTGGGCAGCAGCGGGATGATGATTTACCAGCAGGTCTCGCCGGCCGATTCACCGTGGCTGCGCCAGGCGCTCGCCGAGGTGGAGCGCAATCAGGAGCGCGTACACGACCAGTACACGGCGTTGCCCGACGACCTGCCGCAATCCGTCCACGCCGTGGTGGATCAGGCGCGATCCGATGGCGTAACGGCCCCGGCGTCCGGCCATGACGGGCAGATCGCCGCCATGCGCTGGCTGGTCGACTACTTCACCGATCCGGCCAACGGCTTCGTCTACACCCTGGATGCGCCCGATGGCGACGGCCGCAACAACCTGGAGGTCGTCGACGACTTCCTGGAACGCCGGTCCGGCTACTGCTCGCACTACGCCTCCGCGCTGGCCGTGCTCGGCCGCGCGCTGGGCGTGCCGACGCGCATGGTGCTCGGCTACAGCGCCAGCGGCGTTCAGGCCGAGGCCGATTCCACCTACGAGGTGACCGCCGACCAGCTGCACGCCTGGGTGGAGGCATACATCGACGACGTCGGCTGGGTGCCGTTCGACGTCACACCCGCCTCCGCGGATGACGCCGAGGCCGACGATACGGCTGATACCCCGGCAGCCCAGTCCGGGGATGACGCCGACGCCCCGGTACCGGGGGATGACGCCGATGCCGCTGACGGGGACGGCACCACCACGGACGACGACACGCCGGATAGCGACGGGAACACGGGCGAGGGCGACGGGGCAACCTCCGAACGGCAGGCCTCGGGCGCCGGCGGCACGTCACCGGCGACGTTGCTGGCATGGGCGGTTGGCGGCATCGGTGCGGTGCTGGTCATCGTGGCGCTGTGCTGCCTGCCGATGCTGGTGCGGCGGCGACGTAGGAGGCGACGGTTGCGCATCGCGTCCGGATCCGGTTCCGCCGGGGAACGGTGGATCGCCGCATGGCAGGAGATCGTGGACGGCGCGTGGGACAACGGCGTGCGCTGGGGCAAGGCCGAAACCGACCGCGACATCGCGCGACATATCGCCGACCTGCTGGAATCCGGCCTGTCGGCGGGAACGGAAACCGTCGAACAGGTCGGCCGCATCGCCGTCCAGGCAATGTCGGCGGCCTTCGGCGGCACGTCCGAACATGCCGGGGACCTCGCGCCCATCGTCGAGTCCGCAGTGGAGGCGATGCGGGCGGCCAACGTCGCACCGTGGTATCGCCGCATCCTCGGCGTCCTGTGCCCCGCATCCCTGTTCCGCGCACGCAGGTAGCCCCGCTCTCATGCCGAGAACGCGGCGCTTCCGCGGCCGGCGGCGGGACTAGGATGGGGTTATGAGTTTCAAACATCGCAGCATTCTTGACACCATCCCCGGATACAAGCAGGGCAAGCCGGCGCCGGCCAAGCCCGGCCAGCGCACGTTCAAGCTGTCCAGCAACGAGAACGCCTTCGAACCGCTGCCCAGCGTGGTCGAGGCCATTACCGGCCAGGCCACCGGCCGCATGAACCGCTACCCGGACATGCGCGGCTGGGCCGTGGTCGAACGGCTGGCCGAGCGCTACGGCGTGGAGGCGGAGAACGTCATGCTCGGCTGCGGATCCACCGAGGTCATCACCATGCTGGTGAACCTGGTGGCCGGTCCGGGCGACGAGATCGTCTACCCGTGGCGCAGCTTCGAGGCGTACCCGCTGATCGTGGCCGGCGCCGGCGCCACCAGCGTGCAGGTGCCGAACCTGCCGGACGGCTCGCATGACGTGGACGGGCTGATCGCCGCGGTCAACGACCGCACGCGCCTGGTCATCGTCAACAATCCGAACAACCCCACCTCCACGTCGATCTCGGACGCCGACGCACGCCGCATCATGCAGGCCGTGCCCTCCGACGTGCTCGTGCTGTTCGACGAGGCATACATCCAGTTCAACACCGCCGCCGACACGAGCGTGGCGATGGACCTGTTCCGCGAGTATCCGAATGTGGTGGTGGCCCACACGTTCTCCAAGGCCTACGGCCTGGCCGGCCTGCGCATCGGCTACGCAATCGCGCCCGCCGACGTGGTGGAGGGCATGAGCAAGGTGGCGCTGCCGTTCGGCGTGACCGAAACCGCGCAGGTGGCGGCCGTCGCCTCGCTGGACGCGCAGGAGGAGCTGGACGAGCGCGTGCGGGCGATCATCGCCGAACGCGACCGTGTGGTGGCGGCGTTGCGCGAGCAGGGGTGGGAGTTCCCGACCCCGTACGCGAACTACTTCTGGCTGCCGCTGGGCGAGCGGACCGGGCAGGCCGCGGCCGCGTTCACGGAGCAGGGCCTGTCGACCCGTGTGTTCCCCGGCGAGGGCGTCCGCATCTCCGTCGGCGAGCCCGAGGCCAACGACCTGGTCATCAAGGTCTGCGCGGAGCTCAAAGCCCAGGGACTGTGAGCCGACACGCCGAGGACGCCGTTCCGCACGCGCCGGTGGGTACTCCGGTCCCCGGAATCCACCGGCGCGACACGCTGAACAAGCAGGGCGCGACACGCTGAAATCAATGTCCCGAAAAGGGCATTATTACAAGGGTTTCGCGTGGTGTAGCCCGTTGGTCGGCGCGCAGGTGACTTGCGGATTTCCTCAGGCTGTGCCATGATAGCCAAGTTGCCGGTTGAGGCCACGGTCGCTTGCGGTAACACGGCGGATTTCCCAAGCGGTCAAAGGGACCTGACTGTAAATCAGGCGCTTCGTGCTTCAGTGGTTCGAATCCACTATCCGCCACGCCTCGGTAGCTCAGTGGTAGAGCACTTCCTTGG
>SAMEA3387511__coassemble_1704_pt1 | contig 19932 bp, 10 predicted proteins | sample SAMEA3387511__metabat2_low_PE_003 | metagenome-assembled genome bin SAMEA3387511 (sample SAMEA3387511) | Felis catus | biome: Faeces | place: United Kingdom | collected 2012 | reverse complement strand
GCCTGAAGAAGGTCGACGTGTTCGTCAAGGGCCCGGGTTCCGGTCGTGAGACCGCCATCCGCTCCCTGCAGTCCGCCGGACTCGAGGTCGGTTCCATCACCGACGTCACCCCGCAAGCGCATAACGGCGTTCGTCCTCCGAAGCGCCGCCGCGTCTGAGCACTACCACCAACCATCCATCCAACCCGCTTTGGCTGGCGAGTGCACCACCGGCCGAAAGCTGAAAGGATACCACAGTGCTTATCGCACAGCGTCCGACACTTACCGAGGAATCCCTCAACCCCCAGCGCTCCCGCTTCACCATCGAGCCGCTTGAACCGGGCTTCGGTTATACGCTTGGCAACTCGCTGCGCCGTACGCTCCTGAGCTCGATTCCGGGTGCGGCTGTGACGTCGGTGCGTATCTCCGGTGCCCTGCACGAGTTCACCACTCTGCCGGGCGTTGAGGAGGATGTCACCGAGATCCTGCTGAACATCAAAGGCATCGTGCTCACCAGCGAGTACGATGAGCCGGTTGTTATGTACCTGCGCAAGAGCGGCGAGGGCGAGGCGACCGCGGGCGACATCACCCCGCCGGCCGGTGTGACCATCGCCAACCCGGACAAGCACATCGCCACCCTGGCCGAGGACGGCGAGCTCGAGATCGAGTTCACCGTGGAGCGCGGCCGCGGCTATGTGCCTGCGCAGATGAACAAGCAGGAGAATGACGAGATCGGCCGTATCCCGGTCGACTCGATCTACTCCCCGGTGCTCAAGGTGAGCTACAAGGTCGAGGCCACCCGTGTGGAACAGCGCACGGACTTCGACAAGCTCATTCTGGACGTGGAGACCAAGCCCGCCATCTCGCCGCGCGACGCGGTGGCTTCCGCCGGTTCCACACTGGTCGAGCTGTTCGGCCTGTGCCGCGAACTCAATGTCCAGGCGGAAGGCGTCGAAGTCGGTCCGGCCCCTGTGGTCGAGGAGACCAACCCCGAGATGGCCGTGCCGATCGAGGATCTGAATCTGACCCAGCGCAGCTACAACTGCCTGAAGCGTGAGGGCATCCACACCATCGGCGAGCTCGTCTCCCACACTGAGCAGGACCTGCTCGACATCCGCAATTTCGGCATGAAGTCTATCGACGAGGTCAAGGAGAAGCTGCAGTCCCTCGGGTTGCAGCTGAAGGCCTCGCCGCTGGGCTTCGACGCCAACAACCTTGAAGGTGGCACGTTCTTCTCGCCCGACGACGAGTGAACCCACACCTTTGACCAACCGCTTCGGAGTCCGGATGTTCGGGCAGATGCCCACCTGGGCTCCGGGGCAATAAGGAGTAACTAACTATGCCTACCCCGAAGAAGGGCCCGCGCCTGGCGTCCAGCCCCGCGCATGAGCGCCTGATGCTCGCGAACATGGCCACCAGCCTGTTCCAGTACGGCCGCATCACCACCACCCTGCAGCGTGCCAAGCGTCTGCGCCCGCTCGCCGAGCGTCTGATCACGTTCGCCAAGCGTGGCGACCTGCACTCCCGTCGTCGCGTGATGCGCGTCATCCGCAACAAGTCGGTCGTGCACGTGCTGTTCACCCAGATCGCCGAGCAGATGGAGCAGCGTGAGGGCGGCTACACCCGCATTATCAAGATCGCTCCGCGCAAGGGCGACGCTTCGCCGGCCGCCATCATCGAGCTGGTCGCCGAGCCGGTGAGCCCGAAGAAGGCCGTGGTGAAGGAAGCCGAGGCCGCCGCCAAGGTTGCCGCCGAGGAGGAGACCCCGGCTGTGGCCGAGGAGACCACCGAGGCTCCGGTCGAGCAGTCCGCTGAGACCGAGGCTCCGGCTGAGGAAGCCGCCGAGGCCGAGCAGGCCGAGTGATTGTAGCCTGATAGGCTGATGGGTCGGGAACCACCTGGTTCCCGACCTTTTTCGTTGTATCGCCGGTATCGGCACTGGTACCGGACTCTGATACATTGTGACTGTGATCCAAAGCGGTAGAACGTCGGTATTCCGGGGTCCGCGGTGACGGTTCACGGTCATGATGGATCACGGTCCGCAAAGAGACCGAAACCGGAGCGGGCGGCGCGAAAGGATGGACATGGTGAGACTGCGACTCGATCTGGCCTACGACGGTGGGGCGTTCTACGGTTGGGCCAAACAGCCGACGCTGCGCACCGTGCAGGGCGAGCTGGAACAGGCGCTGCACACGATTCTGCGCGTGCCGGCTGACGACCCGGACGAACCGCTGCGCCTGACCGTGGCCGGTCGCACCGACACCGGCGTGCATGCGCTGCATCAGGTCTGCCATCTGGACGTGGGGGAGGCGACCCTGGACCGCTGCGTGGGCCATATGGGCGTCCCCGCGCCGGAGGCGCTGTTCCGGCGGCTGTCCCGCATGGTGCCGGATGATATCGCCATCCACGCGGTGAGCGTGGCGCCGGAGGGGTTTGACGCCCGGTTCTCGGCGTTGGAACGCACGTATGTGTACCGCATCTGCGACGATGCGCGTCCGGTGGATCCCCGGATGCGCGGCTTCGTGCTGCCCCTTGACGACCGGCTGGATCTGGACGCGATGAACGCGGCGGCGGCGATGACGATCGGACTGCACGATTTCGGCTCGTTCGCAACCCCCAATCCGGGCGGCACCACGATTCGCGAGGTCAAGCAGGCCCACTGGTCGCGCATCCCCGTATCCCCTCTGGTCCCGGGAACGTCCGACTGCGACCGCGCCGCCGGCGATGCGGCGTCCGGCCGGCAGGGGACCTCCGGCGGGTACACCGTCCCCGCGGCCGAATCCGGACTCGTGTGTTTCACGATCGTGGCCGACGCCTTCGCCCGCAACATGGTGCGTTCCTTGGTCAACGCCTGCGTCAAGGTCGGACAGGGCAGGAAGGACCTGAACTGGTTCGCGGAGAAGATGGCGACCCCGCTGCGTGAGGGGTCGACCGGTCCGATCGCGCCGCAGGGCCTGACCCTGGAACACGTGGCGTACCCTGCCGCCGACCAGCTGGCCGCGCGCGCCGAGGCGATCCGCGCCAAGCGGACGCTGTAAGGCGTGACATGGCTGCGAATCCGTAACGGAGGTTCAGATGCGAAAAAGCCCTTACCGAGGATTCTCGGTAAGGGCGATGGCGGATGAGGCGAGAATCCGCGAAGTACTGTCGGTAAACCCTTGGAAACATTAAGGTTTCGTCTTAATGAGAATACCTATTACCCCACTATTTACCCCACATCTCATGGTTTTATACGGGTAACGGCGGGGCATCCAACACAAGGGAGACACCATGAACAACGATACTGACATCATCAATCTACGCAAGGGGCAAACCATGGAACAGGCCGTGGCGCAACTGGCGAAACGCCGACGCATAGCGATGGGCAAACTCGCACAGGCGGCGGGGTACCGCAGGGCCAGAACGTTCCGTCTCGCCCTGCGCCATTATCATATCGACATCGAACAGTTCTTCGCCATCCCCCACGCGCTCGATGTGAGTGGCGAACGGTTCACCGAAACGCTATGCCAGCGCATCCGGGCAGTGGCCTAACCCCGATAGTATTGGGGTTAGGCGCAGCAAGAAAAGGCGGGCATCAATGTCCCAATGTCTATAGTATCGACATTGGCGTAGCACGGCAGATATTGCCATCATGGCAGCAACGGAAACGGCATCCGTGGCCGTGATGACCACAGATCAAGAACAGCCCTGGCAGACGTGCAACCTATTCGCAGCCAGCCGGGGCAGCTGCGTGTGTCATACACGCGACTGTATCCCGCCGAAATTGTAAGGGTGGGCACAATGTGCCTGTTCGTCAATCGTTTGGATGTTCAACGGCAGCACTGGGCGGGGGAGGGTGGCCCCGGCCATGAAAATCAAGACCGCAGGGGGTCTGGTTCTGCCCGCGAATGATGTTCGGGGAACCTTTTGGAATTACTGTGACATGATGGCCGACCGCATGATGTCACGTTCTGTCCGTGAATTGCGACCGGCCTTATGTTATGAATTAGTGTGACGTTACGTGTTTGGTGGGGGTGAACCCGGTAACGATCCGTTACCGAGTCGGCACCTTCCGGCGGCGTATCCCATACGGGAGACGCCGATCACGTTCATATCCTTGTCCAGTTCGATGCGCACGCCCTGCGGGGTCGGGTCGTTGCCATAGGCTTCACGCCATCGACGGCGGCAGCGGGACGAACAGTAGGCCGCGCGTACCTTGATCTGGAACAATCGCCCACACCACCGGCACCTGCCGATGACGATACTTGCTGCACGTTCCGGGTTCACTTAATCCTCGCTTTCATACGATTCACGAGACGCGATGTCTGCCGACCGCATGATGGTAGGGGCGGGGATGGGTTACGCCACGTTTCATGAATCAGCTTTTACGGGATGGCCCGCACTATTTTTACTAGAGTCCAGCGGCCGCCGAACATCGCCACGGGGGAGACTCCCCGCCCCTATGGCGACACGCGATGCACTGCATACAATCCGCCGAATCTGCCAACTTGGCAGAATGGCGGAACTGCAATGCTTCCATGTCGCAATACCTCCGGTAAAACCGGCGGTATAGATGGCATACCCGCCTGCCTTGGTTTGCATGACACGCAGCCGCCAACCCACGGGGTCGGCATGATGGCGTGGCGCTCGCTAGCATTGGAATTCTGTACGCTGCCGCGTATGGGCTAGCATGGGCGATATAAGAGTTATAGCGATATACCCCAATGTTTCCAACGATTCACGGATATAACCCGTCGATATAGACGATATAACAGATTATTGCGTTCATGAGCCATGGCGTGTGCCTGCGTCTGTTATACCGGTTATACCGGCGTGTTATATCCGTGAACCCCAGTGTTTGCGCGGTTTATACCTTATAACGCTTATATCACTGTGGTGGTGTGACGGCGAGCGCCCACAAGGTTGCCGACGTTTCCATATCATCGGGGCCGATCTTGTCCACCTTGCCTTCGGTGTACAGTTCCGTGAGCGCCCTATATGCGCGTGGCCCATTGCGGCCCAGCAGTTGCCGGATATGGCTGCCGGCCAGCCCCTCACGCTTTGGGTCATGGCGTTCAAGCTGATTCACCACCGATCGCTTGGCCCTCCCGAGATATTCAGCCTCGATCAGCTCGGCCGCCTGAACGTCGGCTAATCTGTCGTCGGCCTTGGTTTGGGCGGATGCCCTGCGGCGGCCCCTGCGTCCATCGGCGAGCGCCTGCGTCCGGTACTGCTGTGAGCGTTGTACGATGTACTGCGCTCGCCGCCAGTCATCTTCGGTGACGGTCAGTAGTTCGTCGCGTTGCTCCATCAGTGCGAGCAGGCCGGCTACGGTGAGCAGCAGGGCGGGCGTGTGCCCGTCCATGTCTTCGGCGCGTGTGTCGCGCAGGCGGTTCACACCATCCTGTTTCAACCACAGGCGGGCTGTGTCGGGGTACGTCAATTCATGCAACATATATAAGGGTGTCCCGTTTTCGTCACGGTAGGCATTGGCCGACCCGTGTTGGTATAGGCCATTCAGGTCGATGGGCGTGGGGCGGTAGGGCTTGAACCGTTCGGGGTCGAAGCCGAACTCGCCGGCTGGCGGGGCTGGCAGCCTGTCCGCGTCCGGGCATTCCCTGTCCAGCACGTCGAACCACAGGAAACGTTGCGGCAGTCCCGTGGCGGCCTCGCGTTCGAGGATACGCGCGTTCTCGGGCTGCACGCCGGCAATCAGCGACAGCCTGTATCCGTATCGGGGTGCCTCCAAGGTATCGGCGTCGTTCTTGTTGCGAGCGCCTAGCGTTTCGCCCGACCATGCGGCGGTCAGTGTGCCCAGCAGTGTGCTACCTTGTCGGCTCATTGCCGCGCCCAGGGTCGATATTTCGGTGACGTCAAGCAGGGCGCTGTGGTTCCAGCATTCGAGATGGTAGGTGGGGCGACCCTTCGTCTCGCCCTCATCGATCACACGACGCGCGAACAATGAGGGGATGGACTCGCCTGACGCCGGCTGGGTTTTGATGCCCGTGGCCAGCGGCACCAATGCTTCGCCGACGCCATCGGCGAGCCCTTTGCCCCCGCCTGACTTTCCGACAAGGGCAACGTAGCAGTTCAGCGAGCCTTGCCATGCGCCCACATAGGCGGGAATGACGATGTTCGGTGGCACGTTCGCACTGACACGCGCCAACACGCAGCCCAACGCCGCCCACGGGCCGGCCTGTTTCGCCCGCGCAAAGGCTCGGACATGGCGAAGGCGCGGTGTGCTGTCCCAGAAACGCTCTTCGTTCATCGGTTCAGCCACGGGTCGCCTCCTTCCCGTTGGCACAGTTGGACAGCGGCGTGCCGAACTTCAACAGCAGCTCGGAGACTCTAGGCCACCGGACGCCTGCGATGCGGGCCACGGAATGCACCACCTGCGCGGGCTGTTTCCCGTTGGACAGGATGTGCGCACGGCGTTCCTCGGCGTCCGCGATGATGTCACGGCGCAACGTGGCGGCGGTGCCACGGTCGGAGACCGCAAGCGCCGGCAACAGCGGTAGTTCAGCGATCTGCGCGGTGAGTTTGTCCGTGGCGTCCGTGCTGATATCGGTGTGAGCGGTGGGGCGTGACGCGGGGCACATGCGGACGTGGCAGCCCGGTATGAGGGATGCGGCGGCATCCAACATGCGACGGGCCGGCAGGTCTTCGCCTAGGGTGCCGAACGACATGGGCACGGGCGCAATGGCGCTTGCGTAAACCGTCAACGCCATCATATCGGCGAGCATTCGGCATCGTGGGCTGACGGTCTCCCGGAAGTCTCCGTAAGCGTATCCCAGCAACCATGCAGAAATTCTGTCTAGCAGCAGGAACAGTAGCTGGTCGGTGGCGTGCTGCGGGTATGATGGGGTATAGCCGTTCACGCCCCCTGCAAGGTCTGTCGCCGCCTGCGGGGGGTTGTTTTTTATATAGGTCATGCGGCTTACTCTCCGATCAGGGCTCGGATAGATTTCGTGCTGACCAAGTACAGACGCCCGACCTTGCGTGCGCGAAGTTGCCCTGACTTGATAAGTGAATATACCGTCTTTACATCGCTGAGCCCCAGCAGTTCGGCGGCTACGCCGACCTTGACGGCCACGGGCTCCAACGCTGTTGAATTCTTCATTACGTCCTTTCGGCTAAAACAATGGAACATGCCCCCGCGTCCGGGGGCAGGACGGCCATCCAATATGCTCGAACGTATGTTCGAGTAGCTATATGTGCAAGTATGCCTACCTCGCGGCGTTACCGCAATTGTTACGGAAGAGAACATATCTACCGGCCGCTGCCTGCGACCTTCATATGACTCTCATATGACCCTCATGCGAGAGGCTGTTGATTCGTCAAAGAGTTACAGGAACGCGGCGTGTCGCCGCGGACAATGACGACGGTATCCATGCGAGGAAACACGGTTTGAACAGGCGCAATGACTTCCACAGCCTCATTGCCGAACGGGTCACAGCGCATGACGGAATACAGTAGCCCACGGCGACGGTATTTCCCGAGCCTCCGCCAATGAAAGGGAGTAGATGGCACCTACGCCCCTGCAATCGCCGGCCTGACCCTAAGCACCACTTAGACTCACACCGGGATGCCGACAGGTGGCTGCCTTCCCGCGTCAACTGAGCAACGCCGTTAATGTCTCGATCTGCGCCGCCTGCGGCAGCATGGCCACCACCTGCGAGCGCCGCCCGACGTTCATCCCCCTGAGTACGGCAAGCCGGCTATCCAATGGCATGGCCGCCAGCACGCTGACCAACTCGGCCGTGTCGTCATCGGCAGGCGATGGGGTGGCGCTCACTGAAGGTTCGGGATCGGTTTCGCCCAGCGATTCGGCTAGTGCGGTATCCAGCCGCCCCATGACCTCGGCCTTATGCTGTTCGCTGGTCGCGTCCTGATACACGGATACCGTGCGTATATCGGAGTGTCCGCCAAGTGCCTTCAGTAGGGCGTTGCTCGCCCCCAGTTCGGCGTCACGTGATAATGCGTTGTGTCGCCCGTCATGCGTCCAATAGTCCTCAAGTCCTGGAACACCGGCTCGCGCCATACGAAAGTAGCTGTTAAACGTGTTCTCTTTCATGGGTTCCGTGTTGGATCGACCGGTGAACAGGTATGCGCTCGCCGACTTGCCCGTGTGCTTGGCCAAGTGTTCGGCAATCATCGGCAGTAGCGAATCGGGTATGGGTATGTCACGTGTGGAATTACGTGTCTTCGGGTCGCCTCGCACGATGACCTGCCGCCCGTCCGGCCCGTCGTCCGGCTTTAATGTGGCGTTTACGTGGATGACAAGCCCGGAAACGTCCACGTCCTTGCGGCGCAGGGCCAGCACCTCGCCGATACGCAGACCCAGCACACCGCCTAGGTAGACGGCGAGCGCTATATGTTCCGGCATACGATCATAGAGGGCCTTCAACTGTGGGAGTGACGCCACCACGGTCTTATGCTTCTTGAGCGGGCGGCTCATGCGCCGAACGCAGGGGTTCCGTTCAATCAACGTGTGGCCCGCTTCATCGATCGGTTCGGTGGCTGCGCTCTGCATAATCGGTTTGAGCAGCGTATAGGCGTTATATGCCGACTGACTGTCCTTTGGATAGCCATCCAACCATTTATCTATCGCGGCCGGGGTGATGTCCGCAAGCCTCATGTGCCCGAACGTCGGCAGCAGATGGTTTCTCAACAGCTCGCGGCGCTTGATCTTGGTGCCGGATGCAGTTTCATTACCGTCCGCCCTGCGCCGGTTCTCCACCCAATCGGGCGCGTACTCGCCGAACGTCACGGTGGCCCGTCTGTGTTGCGCCCGGCGCTCGCCGAGTGGCGTCCATACGCCGCCGTCTATAAGACGTTTCTCCGAGGCCAGCCATCCGTCCGCCTGCACCGGGTCGTGGAACGTCTTGCACTGGCGTCGCGGCTGGTTCGGGTATCTGTCCATGTAGTCAACCGGCGTCGGGTATGACGCCTCCCAATACTTGGGGTTCGTCTTGCTGGGCTGCGGCTTGACTGTGCCGAAGTTCCTGCGCCTGCGAGCCATACCCATCGCCTCCGTTATGGGGTAAACCTTATGGGGTAGGGTTCCGTGGGCTGATTTTCACCCCACTATTTACTCCATAATTCAAGTATAATGACGGTGTGAAACGTACCCAAACGGAACGGAGGCTGATACTCGCAAACCCTAGGAAACACAAGGGTTTCGGTATGAAAAAAGCCCTTACCGAGGATTCTCAGTAAGGGCGATGGCGGATGAGGCGAGAATCCGCGAAGTACTGTCGGTAAACCCTTGGAAACATTAAGGTTTCGTCTTAATGAGAATACCTATTACCCCACTATTTACCCCACATCTCATGGTTTTATACGGGTAACGGCGGGGCATCCAACACAAGGGAGACACCATGAACAACGATACTGACATCATCAATCTACGCAAGGGGCAAACCATGGAACAGGCCGTGGCGCAACTGGCGAAACGCCGACGCATAGCGATGGGCAAACTCGCACAGGCGGCGGGGTACCGCAGGGCCAGAACGTTCCGTCTCGCCCTGCGCCATTATCATATCGACATCGAACAGTTCTTCGCCATCCCCCACGCGCTCGATGTGAGTGGCGAACGGTTCACCGAAACGCTATGCCAGCGCATCCGGGCAGTGGCCTAACCCCGATAGTATTGGGGTTAGGCGCAGCAAGAAAAGGCGGGCATCAATGTCCCAATGTCTATAGTATCGACATTGGCGTAGCACGGCAGATATTGCCATCATGGCAGCAACGGAAACGGCATCCGTGGCCGTGATGACCACAGATCAAGAACAGCCCTGGCAGACGTGCAACCTATTCGCAGCCAGCCGGGGCAGCTGCGTGTGTCATACACGCGACTGTATCCCGCCGAAATTGTAAGGGTGGGCACAATGTGCCTGTTCGTCAATCGTTTGGATGTTCAACGGCAGCACTGGGCGGGGGAGGGTGGCCCCGGCCATGAAAATCAAGACCGCAGGGGGTCTGGTTCTGCCCGCGAATGATGTTCGGGGAACCTTTTGGAATTACTGTGACATGATGGCCGACCGCATGATGTCACGTTCTGTCCGTGAATTGCGACCGGCCTTATGTTATGAATTAGTGTGACGTTACGTGTTTGGTGGGGGTGAACCCGGTAACGATCCGTTACCGAGTCGGCACCTTCCGGCGGCGTATCCCATACGGGAGACGCCGATCACGTTCATATCCTTGTCCAGTTCGATGCGCACGCCCTGCGGGGTCGGGTCGTTGCCATAGGCTTCACGCCATCGACGGCGGCAGCGGGACGAACAGTAGGCCGCGCGTACCTTGATCTGGAACAATCGCCCACACCACCGGCACCTGCCGATGACGATACTTGCTGCACGTTCCGGGTTCACTTAATCCTCGCTTTCATACGATTCACGAGACGCGATGTCTGCCGACCGCATGATGGTAGGGGCGGGGATGGGTTACGCCACGTTTCATGAATCAGCTTTTACGGGATGGCCCGCACTATTTTTACTAGAGTCCAGCGGCCGCCGAACATCGCCACGGGGGAGACTCCCCGCCCCTATGGCGACACGCGATGCACTGCATACAATCCGCCGAATCTGCCAACTTGGCAGAATGGCGGAACTGCAATGCTTCCATGTCGCAATACCTCCGGTAAAACCGGCGGTATAGATGGCATACCCGCCTGCCTTGGTTTGCATGACACGCAGCCGCCAACCCACGGGGTCGGCATGATGGCGTGGCGCTCGCTAGCATTGGAATTCTGTACGCTGCCGCGTATGGGCTAGCATGGGCGATATAAGAGTTATAGCGATATACCCCAATGTTTCCAACGATTCACGGATATAACCCGTCGATATAGACGATATAACAGATTATTGCGTTCATGAGCCATGGCGTGTGCCTGCGTCTGTTATACCGGTTATACCGGCGTGTTATATCCGTGAACCCCAGTGTTTGCGCGGTTTATACCTTATAACGCTTATATCACTGTGGTGGTGTGACGGCGAGCGCCCACAAGGTTGCCGACGTTTCCATATCATCGGGGCCGATCTTGTCCACCTTGCCTTCGGTGTACAGTTCCGTGAGCGCCCTATATGCGCGTGGCCCATTGCGGCCCAGCAGTTGCCGGATATGGCTGCCGGCCAGCCCCTCACGCTTTGGGTCATGGCGTTCAAGCTGATTCACCACCGATCGCTTGGCCCTCCCGAGATATTCAGCCTCGATCAGCTCGGCCGCCTGAACGTCGGCTAATCTGTCGTCGGCCTTGGTTTGGGCGGATGCCCTGCGGCGGCCCCTGCGTCCATCGGCGAGCGCCTGCGTCCGGTACTGCTGTGAGCGTTGTACGATGTACTGCGCTCGCCGCCAGTCATCTTCGGTGACGGTCAGTAGTTCGTCGCGTTGCTCCATCAGTGCGAGCAGGCCGGCTACGGTGAGCAGCAGGGCGGGCGTGTGCCCGTCCATGTCTTCGGCGCGTGTGTCGCGCAGGCGGTTCACACCATCCTGTTTCAACCACAGGCGGGCTGTGTCGGGGTACGTCAATTCATGCAACATATATAAGGGTGTCCCGTTTTCGTCACGGTAGGCATTGGCCGACCCGTGTTGGTATAGGCCATTCAGGTCGATGGGCGTGGGGCGGTAGGGCTTGAACCGTTCGGGGTCGAAGCCGAACTCGCCGGCTGGCGGGGCTGGCAGCCTGTCCGCGTCCGGGCATTCCCTGTCCAGCACGTCGAACCACAGGAAACGTTGCGGCAGTCCCGTGGCGGCCTCGCGTTCGAGGATACGCGCGTTCTCGGGCTGCACGCCGGCAATCAGCGACAGCCTGTATCCGTATCGGGGTGCCTCCAAGGTATCGGCGTCGTTCTTGTTGCGAGCGCCTAGCGTTTCGCCCGACCATGCGGCGGTCAGTGTGCCCAGCAGTGTGCTACCTTGTCGGCTCATTGCCGCGCCCAGGGTCGATATTTCGGTGACGTCAAGCAGGGCGCTGTGGTTCCAGCATTCGAGATGGTAGGTGGGGCGACCCTTCGTCTCGCCCTCATCGATCACACGACGCGCGAACAATGAGGGGATGGACTCGCCTGACGCCGGCTGGGTTTTGATGCCCGTGGCCAGCGGCACCAATGCTTCGCCGACGCCATCGGCGAGCCCTTTGCCCCCGCCTGACTTTCCGACAAGGGCAACGTAGCAGTTCAGCGAGCCTTGCCATGCGCCCACATAGGCGGGAATGACGATGTTCGGTGGCACGTTCGCACTGACACGCGCCAACACGCAGCCCAACGCCGCCCACGGGCCGGCCTGTTTCGCCCGCGCAAAGGCTCGGACATGGCGAAGGCGCGGTGTGCTGTCCCAGAAACGCTCTTCGTTCATCGGTTCAGCCACGGGTCGCCTCCTTCCCGTTGGCACAGTTGGACAGCGGCGTGCCGAACTTCAACAGCAGCTCGGAGACTCTAGGCCACCGGACGCCTGCGATGCGGGCCACGGAATGCACCACCTGCGCGGGCTGTTTCCCGTTGGACAGGATGTGCGCACGGCGTTCCTCGGCGTCCGCGATGATGTCACGGCGCAACGTGGCGGCGGTGCCACGGTCGGAGACCGCAAGCGCCGGCAACAGCGGTAGTTCAGCGATCTGCGCGGTGAGTTTGTCCGTGGCGTCCGTGCTGATATCGGTGTGAGCGGTGGGGCGTGACGCGGGGCACATGCGGACGTGGCAGCCCGGTATGAGGGATGCGGCGGCATCCAACATGCGACGGGCCGGCAGGTCTTCGCCTAGGGTGCCGAACGACATGGGCACGGGCGCAATGGCGCTTGCGTAAACCGTCAACGCCATCATATCGGCGAGCATTCGGCATCGTGGGCTGACGGTCTCCCGGAAGTCTCCGTAAGCGTATCCCAGCAACCATGCAGAAATTCTGTCTAGCAGCAGGAACAGTAGCTGGTCGGTGGCGTGCTGCGGGTATGATGGGGTATAGCCGTTCACGCCCCCTGCAAGGTCTGTCGCCGCCTGCGGGGGGTTGTTTTTTATATAGGTCATGCGGCTTACTCTCCGATCAGGGCTCGGATAGATTTCGTGCTGACCAAGTACAGACGCCCGACCTTGCGTGCGCGAAGTTGCCCTGACTTGATAAGTGAATATACCGTCTTTACATCGCTGAGCCCCAGCAGTTCGGCGGCTACGCCGACCTTGACGGCCACGGGCTCCAACGCTGTTGAATTCTTCATTACGTCCTTTCGGCTAAAACAATGGAACATGCCCCCGCGTCCGGGGGCAGGACGGCCATCCAATATGCTCGAACGTATGTTCGAGTAGCTATATGTGCAAGTATGCCTACCTCGCGGCGTTACCGCAATTGTTACGGAAGAGAACATATCTACCGGCCGCTGCCTGCGACCTTCATATGACTCTCATATGACCCTCATGCGAGAGGCTGTTGATTCGTCAAAGAGTTACAGGAACGCGGCGTGTCGCCGCGGACAATGACGACGGTATCCATGCGAGGAAACACGGTTTGAACAGGCGCAATGACTTCCACAGCCTCATTGCCGAACGGGTCACAGCGCATGACGGAATACAGTAGCCCACGGCGACGGTATTTCCCGAGCCTCCGCCAATGAAAGGGAGTAGATGGCACCTACGCCCCTGCAATCGCCGGCCTGACCCTAAGCACCACTTAGACTCACACCGGGATGCCGACAGGTGGCTGCCTTCCCGCGTCAACTGAGCAACGCCGTTAATGTCTCGATCTGCGCCGCCTGCGGCAGCATGGCCACCACCTGCGAGCGCCGCCCGACGTTCATCCCCCTGAGTACGGCAAGCCGGCTATCCAATGGCATGGCCGCCAGCACGCTGACCAACTCGGCCGTGTCGTCATCGGCAGGCGATGGGGTGGCGCTCACTGAAGGTTCGGGATCGGTTTCGCCCAGCGATTCGGCTAGTGCGGTATCCAGCCGCCCCATGACCTCGGCCTTATGCTGTTCGCTGGTCGCGTCCTGATACACGGATACCGTGCGTATATCGGAGTGTCCGCCAAGTGCCTTCAGTAGGGCGTTGCTCGCCCCCAGTTCGGCGTCACGTGATAATGCGTTGTGTCGCCCGTCATGCGTCCAATAGTCCTCAAGTCCTGGAACACCGGCTCGCGCCATACGAAAGTAGCTGTTAAACGTGTTCTCTTTCATGGGTTCCGTGTTGGATCGACCGGTGAACAGGTATGCGCTCGCCGACTTGCCCGTGTGCTTGGCCAAGTGTTCGGCAATCATCGGCAGTAGCGAATCGGGTATGGGTATGTCACGTGTGGAATTACGTGTCTTCGGGTCGCCTCGCACGATGACCTGCCGCCCGTCCGGCCCGTCGTCCGGCTTTAATGTGGCGTTTACGTGGATGACAAGCCCGGAAACGTCCACGTCCTTGCGGCGCAGGGCCAGCACCTCGCCGATACGCAGACCCAGCACACCGCCTAGGTAGACGGCGAGCGCTATATGTTCCGGCATACGATCATAGAGGGCCTTCAACTGTGGGAGTGACGCCACCACGGTCTTATGCTTCTTGAGCGGGCGGCTCATGCGCCGAACGCAGGGGTTCCGTTCAATCAACGTGTGGCCCGCTTCATCGATCGGTTCGGTGGCTGCGCTCTGCATAATCGGTTTGAGCAGCGTATAGGCGTTATATGCCGACTGACTGTCCTTTGGATAGCCATCCAACCATTTATCTATCGCGGCCGGGGTGATGTCCGCAAGCCTCATGTGCCCGAACGTCGGCAGCAGATGGTTTCTCAACAGCTCGCGGCGCTTGATCTTGGTGCCGGATGCAGTTTCATTACCGTCCGCCCTGCGCCGGTTCTCCACCCAATCGGGCGCGTACTCGCCGAACGTCACGGTGGCCCGTCTGTGTTGCGCCCGGCGCTCGCCGAGTGGCGTCCATACGCCGCCGTCTATAAGACGTTTCTCCGAGGCCAGCCATCCGTCCGCCTGCACCGGGTCGTGGAACGTCTTGCACTGGCGTCGCGGCTGGTTCGGGTATCTGTCCATGTAGTCAACCGGCGTCGGGTATGACGCCTCCCAATACTTGGGGTTCGTCTTGCTGGGCTGCGGCTTGACTGTGCCGAAGTTCCTGCGCCTGCGAGCCATACCCATCGCCTCCGTTATGGGGTAAACCTTATGGGGTAGGGTTCCGTGGGCTGATTTTCACCCCACTATTTACTCCATAATTCAAGTATAATGACGGTGTGAAACGTACCCAAACGGAACGGAGGCTGATACTCGCAAACCCTAGGAAACACAAGGGTTTCGGTATGAAAAAAGCCCTTACCGAGGATTCTCAGTAAGGGCGATGGCGGATGAGGCGAGATTCGAACTCGCGGAGGGGGTTGCCCTCACACGCTTTCGAGGCGTGCTCCTTAGACCGCTCGGACACTCATCCAGGTGTTGCATCAAGCAACTTGTCTATTATGCCATAGCCTCGCGACGCGTCAAATCGGCGTGGCGCATAACCGGACCGCATCTGTCCGGAGAGATGCGGATCGACGGTTCAGAGGAGGGAACACTGAGGCGTATATGCCGGGCGTGTCACCCGGCGTTGCGATTGGTCGTGGCCTCGGCATCGAACAGCGCCTCATCGATCATGGGGTACCCCAGCCGGAACGCCTGCAGCGCATGGTTCGCGGCCTGCACGGCGTAGGCACGCCACGCCTCGTCGGTCGGCGTCGGTTCTGCCTGGCTGGTCTGGTCGGCGCGGGCGTCATGGGCGGCGGCTATAAGCGAGCGGGCGCAGTCCATCAACACGACGGCCGTCGTCGGCGCGCTCAGTCCGGTGGCGGCATCCGTCATCCGGTCGGGATGGTCGAGCAACGGGGTCGGATCGTGCACACCCTGCCGGGCATCGTCCTGCCCCAGCGACGCCAGCATCTGCGCGGCGGCCTTGCATCGATCGCCCTGTTGCAACGTGGCGCCGGCGACCTGCCGCGCCGCCAGCACCTCGAACGCGAATCCCGCCGTATCCTCCGCGTCCGCGGCGGCGGCCGTGTCGACCAGATCGTCGAGCGCGGAGCGGTGACGGTCGATATCCAGGGAGGTTATGCCGGTCTCGTCCCATCCCGCATCATCTTGGGTAAGGCCGAAGTACGCGGCCATCGTGTCGGCTTGGGCCGCGGATTGCGCTGCGCGCATAACGCCCTCGCCGAATCGCGCCGGACAAGAGACCGCCGCATCCAACCAGGAATCCCGGGCTCTTCGGGCCGCGTCATACCGCATCGGCATCGGCAACGGGGAACGCATCGTCTCCTCGGCATCCATGGCGGTATACAAGGCCTGTTCGCATGCGCTGGGCTCGTATTCGGACTCGGCCCGGCCCTGGATGCGAGGCATCGTGCAGGCATCCGCCGTCAGGGTCAGCGCCAGCACAGCCGCAGCCGAAGCCCAGCGGCGGATGTGCGTGAAGACCCGATGATTCTCGGCGCGAAGTGTCTGCATAAACCACTAGACTAACGTTTGACTGTGACCAGTGGGCCAAGCGCTCGGATATAACTTCATAGGAGGTCTTGAAGATGGAGCTGGACCTGAATGCCATGCATCGGCTCGCCGCCGAACAGGGCATTGACGCTGAAACGTTGGACAACGCACTGACCGAGGCGCTGCGGCTCGCATATATGAAAACCCCGCATGCCGCCAAGCATGCGCGCATCGAACTGGACGACCGCGCCGGCACCTTCACCGTGTGGGCGCAGGACGAGATCCCCGTGGAACCCACCGAGGACGATCCGCACCCCGCCCCGAAGCTGGGCGAGGAGTACGACGATACCCCGCGCGACTTCGGCCGCCTGGCCGCGGCCACCGCGCGCCAGGTGATCTCCCAGCTGTTCCGCAAGGCCGAGGACGACAAGATCTTCGGCGCGTTCTCCGGACAGCGCGACAAGCTGATCACCGGCGTGGTGCAGCAGGACGCCAAGGACACCGCGAACGTGCATATTGCGGTGGGCGACGTGGAGGCCATCCTGCCGCGCCGCGAGCAGGTGCCCGGCGAACGCTACCGCCACGGCGAGCGTCTGCGCGTGTACGTGGTCAACGTGGCGCGTGGGCTGAAGGGACCGGAGATCATCGTCTCCCGCTCCCACCCGGAGCTGGTGCGCCGCCTGTTCGAACGCGAGGTGCCGGAGCTCAACTCCGGAGCCGTGTCGATCATGGCGATCGCCCGTGAGGCGGGCGCCCGCACGAAGATCGCGGTGCGCGCCAACACCGAGGGCGTCAACCCGAAGGGCGCGCTGATCGGCCCCGGCGGCGCCCGTGTGCGCGCCGTCATGGAGAACCTCGGCCCGGAGAAGATCGACATCGTGGATTGGTCGAACGACCCGGCCAAGTTCGTGGCCGCGGCGCTGTCCCCGGCGGTCGCCACCGGCGTCAAGGTCATCAGCGAGAAGAACAAGACCGCCATCGCGTTCATCCACGACGACCAGCTCTCGCTGGCCATCGGCAAGGAGGGGCAGAACGCGCGTCTGGCCGCCAAGCTCACCGGTTGGAAGATCGGCATCGAATCCGCCGAGGCCCATCAGGGCGCACCGGCGGAACACGAATCCTGACCCGGGATTCCCCGCGCTCGCCACGCCCGGATTTTCCACAGTCACGAGTATGCTTGGGCTGCGGTAATCCGGGCGTTGAACTGCGGTTCGGCGAGCGGTACGAAAACGAGGTATAACGACCATGGTTGCACGATGAGACAGGGTAAGCTCGCCGTCATCGAAGCGTGACCGCCGGCATACGCGCGGTCGCAGAATAGGAGAATTGAGTGCCGAAAGCACGCGTGTATGATTTGGCCAAGGAACTTGGCGTCGACAGCAAGACCGTCCTTGAGAAACTCAAGGAGATGGGTGAATTCGTCAAGTCCGCATCATCGACCGTGGAGCCGCCGGTCGTCCGTCGCCTGAAGGCGGCGTTCCCCAAGGACGGCGGCGCACCCCAGCAGAACGCAGGTGCCAAGGATCATAAGCCCGCGGCCCCGAAGCCGGCTGCGGCCAAACCCATGCCTGCCGCCAAGCCGATGCCGGCGGCCAAGCCCGCGGCTCCCGCCGCCCATGCGGAGAAGCTGCATGCGGCCCCGAAGCCGGCCGCGCCCGGCCCGAAGCCCGCTCCCGCCGCCAAACAGTCCGGCGAGTCGGGGCATCATGGCCCGGCCCCGAAGCCCGGCCAGCGCCAGGGCGGGCATCAGCAGTCCCGCCAGCAGAACAACGGTCGTCCCTCCGCGCAGGGCAACCGCCAGCAGTCGCAGGACGGCGCCCGCCAGAGCGGTCCCCGTCCGGGCAACAATCCGTTCAGCCGCAAGCAGGGGATGCATACCCCTACGCCGAGCGACATCCCGCGTCCTCATCCGATGGCTCGCCCGACCGTCGAGAACGGCCGTGGCGGCCGCGGCAATGGCCGTCCGGGTCAGGGCGGCGGCCGTGGAGGCTTCCGTGGCCGTCCGGGCCAGGGCTCGCAGGCCAAGCCTGGGCAGTGGGGTCAGCATCGTCCCGGTCAGGGCGGTGCCGGCAACCGTCCGGCCGGCGGCAACCGTTTCGGCGGCAATGCGGCCGGTGGCTATCAGGGCAGTGCTCCGAACAACGGTCCCGCACGCGGCGGCGGTCGCGGTCGCGGTGGCGCGGCCGGCGCATTCGGCCGTCAGGGCGGCAAGTCCTCGAAGGCGCGTAAGAACAGGCTCGCGAAACGCCAGGAGTTCCAGGAGCTGAAGGCCCCGACCATCGGCGGCGTGCGCATCCCCGCCGGCAACGGCCAGACCATCCGTCTGCGCCAGGGCGCCTCGCTGGCCGACCTGGCCGAGAAGATCAACGTCAACCCGGCCGCGCTGGTCACCGTGCTGTTCCATCTCGGCGAGATGGCCACGGCCACGCAGTCCCTGGACGAGTCGACGTTCCAGATCCTCGGCGAGGAGATCGGCTGGAACATCAAGATCGTGTCCGCCGAGGAGGAGGACAAGGAGCTGCTGCAGCAGTTCGACATCGACCTGGACGAGGAGGAGCTGCAGGAGGACGAGGATCTGAAGCCGCGTCCGCCGGTGGTCACCGTCATGGGCCATGTCGACCACGGCAAGACCCGACTGCTCGACACCATCCGCCGCGCCAACGTCATCGCGGGCGAGGCCGGCGGCATCACCCAGCGCATCGGCGCCTACCAGGTCACCGTGTCGCTGGAGGGCGAGCAGCGCAAGATCACGTTCCTCGACACCCCTGGCCACGAGGCGTTCACCGCCATGCGTGCCCGCGGCGCCGAGCTGACCGACGTGGCGATCCTGGTGGTCGCCGCCGACGACGGCGTCATGCCGCAGACCGTCGAGGCCATCAACCACGCCCAGGCGGCGCATGTGCCGATCGTCGTGGCCGTGAACAAGATCGATGTGCCCGGCGCGAACCCGGAGAAGGTCCGCGGCCAGCTCACCGAGTTCGGCCTGGTGCCGGAGGAGTACGGCGGCGACACGATGTTCGTCGACATCTCCGCCAAGCAGGGCACGAATGTGGACAAGCTGCTGGAGGCCGTGCTGCTGACGGCCGACGCCGAGCTCGACCTGCGCGCCAACCCCGACATGGACGCCCGCGGTGCCACCGTCGAGGCCCGACTGGACAAGGGCCGCGGCGCCGTGGCCACCGTGCTGGTGCAGCAGGGCACCCTGCATGTCGGCGACGCCATCGTGGCCGGCACCTCGTACGGCCGCGTCCGCGCGATGCTCGACGAGAACGGCAACCAGATGAAGGAGGCCGTGCCCTCCACCCCGGTGCAGGTGCTCGGTCTGACCTCGGTGCCGACCGCCGGCGACCTGTTCCTGGTGGCCCCGGACGACCGTACCGCCCGTCAGATCGCCGAGAAGCGTCAGGCCACCGAACGCGCCGCACAGCTGGCCAAGCGCCGCAAGATCGTCTCGCTTGAGAGCCTCAAGGAGCAGTTCGCCAAGTCCGAGGTGGATATGCTCAACATCGTCATCAAGGGCGATTCGTCCGGCTCGGTCGAGGCG
>SAMEA3387511__coassemble_1363_pt1 | contig 45554 bp, 33 predicted proteins | sample SAMEA3387511__metabat2_low_PE_003 | metagenome-assembled genome bin SAMEA3387511 (sample SAMEA3387511) | Felis catus | biome: Faeces | place: United Kingdom | collected 2012 | reverse complement strand
TCTTTGTCCCGGGCTCACCGAGGTCGCGTCCAGGAACGGCCTCGACAAGTAGGAAGGGAAATCCCATGACAAAGCTCATTCTCGATTTGGACACCGGTGTCGACGACGCCCTCGCCATCGCCTACGCGCTGGGCAGCCCCGAGGTCGAGCTCATCGGCATCACCGGCACCTACGGCAACGTGCTGCTGGAGCAGGGTGTGCGCAACGCGCTGGCCATCACCGAACTGCTCGGCCACCCCGAGGTCAAGGTATATAAAGGCATCCCGCATTCGGAAGCCACGGACGGCTTCGAGGTCCTGGAGATCTCCAAGTTCATCCACGGCAACAACGGCATCGGAGACGTGGACATCCCCGACTCCACGCGCGAGGCCGAAACCGAACCCGCCGTCGACTTCATCATCGACGCGGTCAAGACCTACGGCAAGGACCTCGTCTACGTGCCGACCGGCCCGATGACCAACATCGCCGCAGCCATCCGCAAGGCCCCCGAGATCAAGGATAAGATTGGCAAGATCGTGCTGATGGGCGGCGCCCTGACGGTGTGCGGCAACGTGAACTGCTGCGTGGAGGCGAACATCTCCCAGGATCCGGACGCCGCGGACTACCTGTTCCGTTCCGGCGCGCCGGCCACCATGGTCGGCCTCGACGTGACCCTGCAGACGCTCCTGACCTACAAGGAGACGCAGCAGTGGCGCGACCTGAACACCAAGGCCGGCGACTTCCTCGCCGACATGACCGACTTCTATATCAAGGCATACGAGACCACCTCGCCGCATCTGGGTGGCTGCGGCCTGCACGATCCGCTCGCCGTCGGCGTGGCCGTGGACCCGACGCTGGTCACCACGCTGCCGATCAACCTGCAGGTGGACGTCGAGGGCCCGACCCGCGGGCGCACCATCGGGGACAACACGCGTCTGAACGACCCGGTCAAGACCATGCAGGCGGCCGTCGGCGTGGATGTGCCGCGCTTCCTGAACGAATTCATGACCCGCATCACCGGATTGGCTCGCAACGCAGGCTGAGTCGCGCATGGCCGCCGCGGCGGCATAATACATTGAGTCCAACCGACATGTGAACGTTATCAAAAGGATGCAAACCATGGCTGACAACACCACTGTCGTCGAGCAGGACGTCGACGACGCCACCAACAAGATGGCGATCCGCGCGCTGATCCCCCTGCTCATCACCTTCGTCCTGGGCACCCTGTGCCTGCAGGGCTTCAACCTGGTCTTCCAGCAGGTCGGCGCCGACGTCGGCGCACCCGACCAGGCATCGCTGATCACCGCGTTCCCGAGCCTGGTGCTCGGCATCGTCTGCTTCATCTACGGCTCGCTCGGCGACTTCATCTCGCTGCGCAGACTGGTCACCGTCGGCCTGATCGTACTGTTCGTCGGCTCCCTGTTCGGCTTCTTCGCCAACTACTTCCTGCCGGCGAACCTGTGGACGGTCATCATCGCCCGCGTGCTGCAGACCGCCGGCGAGCAGGTGGCAGGCTCCGCATTCCTGGTGGTGGCCACCAAGTACCTGAAGAACTCACTCAAGGTGATCTTCTTCGGCCTGTACACCGCCGCCTACCAGCTGTCCGCCTCGATCGGCGTGTTCGCCGCCGGCTTCCTGAGCACCATCAGCTGGCAGTTCCTGTTTCTGATCCCGGCGATCACGATCCTCTTCCTGCCGATCCTGCTCAAGAACCTGCCCGACAGCAATGGCAGCGGCGACAAGATCGACACGGTCGGCTTCGTCATCTTCGGCGTGGCCACCGCCTTCCTGACGCTGTTCTTCTCCTACATGAGCTGGTGGATGATCGCCCTGGCCGCCGTGCTGTTCATCGGCTTCGGCGTGTACATCTCCAAGGCCAAGAACCCGTTCATCACCCCGGCGTTCTTCAAGAACACCCGCTGGCTCATGGCCATCTCGCTGATCGCGCTGTTCTACTTCACCAACTACGTGGTCTCCCCGTTCTACAACGCCATCGGCGGCGCCCTGTACGGCATGAATTCCTCGCAGGTCTCCACCTATCTGGTGTGGGCGTTCGTCTGCGCCGCCATCGTGGGCACGTCCTCCGGCGTGATCATCGGCAAGATCGGACGCCAGGCCGGCATCATCACGGCCGCCTGCCTGATCATGTGCGGTTTCGCCGGCGCCGCGTTCTGCGTGGACAAGGGCTTCATCCTCCTGACCCTGTGCGCCTGCGTGCTGTACTGCGGCGTCGGCCTGCTGTACTCGCCAGTCGTCAGCACCGTGCTCGGCACGCTGTCCACCGAAGAGTCCGGCCGTGGCGTGGGCCTGAACGATCTGGTGATGAACGTCTCCCCGTCCATCGGCATCGCCATCTTCGGCAGCCTGCTGGCGGGCGTGCCGGCCGTCGACGAGGCCGGCTCCGCGCAGTCCGTTGCAACCGCCGCCGCGGGATACTCGCAGCTGCTGCTCATCGCGGCGGGCGTCATCCTGCTCGGCCTGATCGTGTACCTGGTCTTCCGCAAGCACATCTACGGCACCAAGTAACCGATTCGCGCACCCCGGTGCCGGAGGCGGGCCCACTCCCTCCGGCACCACCCCACCACCCCAACCCAAGGAGCAAGCATGCACGACATCCTCGCGAAGCTCGACGACATCCACGGCGCGGTATCCGTCATCGGTTCCATGAACGCCGACTACACGGTCTCCACCGAACGCCTGCCCGGACCGGGCGAAACCGTCAACGGAGGCCCCCTGCAGGTGCTGCCCGGCGGCAAATCCGGCAATCAGGCGGCGGCCGCGGCCCGCATCGGCGCGAACGTCCGCATCTTCGGCGCTGTCGGCTCCGACGCCAACGCCGACTTCCTGCTGGGCAAGCTCAACGAAGCGGGCGTCGACACCCAGTATGTACGCCACGTCCTCGGCCCCAGCGGCACCACCGTCATCGCCGTGGACGCCAACGGCGAGAACACCATCATCTACTCCCCCGGCTCCAACGCGCAGGTCACCGTGGAATACGTGGAGTCGATGAAGGACGCGATCACCGCCGCGCCCACCATCGGCCTGTGTCTGGAGAGCCCGATCGATACGGTCACCGCCGTGGCCCGTATGGGGCGTGAGGCCGGCGCCACCGTGCTGCTGAACAACTCCCCGTTCACCACCGAACTGCCGCGCGAACTGATCGAAGCCTCCGACATCCTGCTGGTCAACGAACACGAGATGGCCCAGCTGCTCGGCATCAACGAGCCGGAGGATGACGACTGGGACGGCATGGACTGGCATGCCATCGCCGATAAGATGCACGACTACGGGTTCCGTCAGGCCGTGGTCACGCTCGGCGGCGACGGTTCCGTGGTCATCGACGGCGACGACATCCACCGCATCTCCCCCGTACGCGTGCAGGCCCGCGACACCACCGGCTGCGGCGACTCGTTCATGGGCACGATCCTGGCCGGCCTGTCCTCCGGCATGACGCTGATGGACAGCGCACAGCTGGCCTCCTACGTCTCCGCCTACGCCGCCACCAACTACGGCGCTCAGGCCTCCTACGGCACCGCGGCGCAGATCCGCGCGGCCTTCGCGTAAGATAACGCCCGTCATCACCGGAAGCGGCGTCCCGTACCGAACGGGGCGCCGCTTCCGCATATGAGGCATGTCTCACCGTTCAACCACCCGCATCACCGGCAACGTGTATGCTGTTTGAAGGGTTGAATGGCGAAGGAGGCGATGCTGCATGCGTCCTATCCGAATCGGTGTGGTCGAGGACGACCCCGCCGCCTGTCAGCTCATCCTCGATTATCTCAACCGGTACCAGCGCGAGCAGGGCGAACAGTTCGTCGTCTCCGCATTCAACGACGGCGCGGCGCTCGTCGAACACTACACACCCGTCTATGACATCCTGCTGCTCGACATCGAGATGAAGCAGATGGACGGCATGGAAGCCGCACGACGCGTACGCGAGCGCGACGACGGCGTCGTCATCGTCTTCATCACCGCGGCGCCGCAGTACGCCATCAGCGGATACGAGGTGCAGGCGCTGTCCTACCTGCTCAAACCGGTGCCGTGGTTCGCGTTCAGCCAGGAACTCAAACGGTCCATCGATACGGTGCGCCGCCATTCCAACGACTCGATGCTGGTGGAAACCGGCTCCAAACAGATCCGCGTGGACCTGACCGACATCGTCTACATCGAATCGATCCGGCACACCATCATCATCCACACGCTCAGCGGCAAGCTCTCCATCACCGGTACCCTGAAAGACCTGGAGGCCAGGCTGGCCGACCATGACTTCTTCCGGTCGAACTCCTGCTATCTGGTGAACCTGAGGTACGTGGCGGCCGTGGAGGATCAGGACTGCGTCATGTCCAACGGTGAGCGGCTGCGCATCAGCCGACCGCGCAAGAAGGCGTTCCTGACGGCGCTGGCGGACTACATGGGCGGCGTTCGGTGAACGGCACGATCATCAACGCGCTGCCCGACATCCCCCGGCTCTACACGGCCATCAGCGAATGGCTGGGCTGCCTGGTGTACGTGTGCACGCTGTACCGGCGCGTGCCGTTGCCGCGCACGATCACGGTGACGGCGCTGGGGCTGCCGGTGCTCATCGGACTGCAGTATCTGGCGGGCATCATGCCCCTGCCGTTCTGGATCCTCGGCATGTGCCTGGCGGCGGCGGGCATGTTCGGCGTCATCATGCTCGCCGTCGGCACAGGTAAGCGTGAGGGGCTGTACATCACGGCGCGCGCGTTCATCCTCGGGGAGCTCATCGCCTCATTGCACTGGCAGCTGGCCACGTTCGCCGAGCACGCGCTTGGGTCCGCGCCCGCGCAGTGGGAGACGGTCGTCCTGCTCATCGCGGTCTACGGACTGTGCTTCGTCGGCGCATGGAATGTGGAGCGCGGCAACTTCAGCCAGACGCGCCCCACGGTGCCGACCGTGTCCGCCGCGGTGATGACGGTGGCCACCACGCTGATCACCTTTGCCATGAGCAATCTGAGCTTCGTCTCCACGAACACCCCGTTCTCCGGCACCATCGGGCAGGAGGTGTTCTACATCCGCACGCTGGTGGACCTATGCGGGTTCGTGATCCTGTATGCGCAGCAGGAGCAGGCGCGCCGTCTCGCCTCGAATATGGAGCTGGCCTCGATCAACGCGCAGCTCAAAAGCCAGCATCAGGAGTATCTGCAGTCCAAGGAGAACATCGAGTCGATCGGACGGCTCGCCCATGACCTCAAGCACCAGATCGCCGCGCTGCGCGCACAGGTGGACCCCGAGCACATGGCCGCGGGATTCGAACAGCTGGAGGCGTCGGTGCAGCAGTACAGCGCCCAGCAGCATACCGGCAACCCGGTGCTGGACGTCATCCTGACCGCCAAGACGCACACCTGCGCGGACAGGGGCATCACGTTCACCGCCGTGGCCGACGGCAAACTGCTGGACGGCATGTCGTCGATGGATATCGCCTCCCTGTTCGGCAATGCGCTGGACAACGCCATCGAGGCCACGTCCAAGCTCGCCGACCCGGAACAGCGGCTGATTCGGTTGGCGCTGTACCAGCAGGGGCGGTTCGTCGTGCTGCGCGTGGAGAACTATTACGACTCCGCGCTCAAGACCGACACCGAGGGCAATCTGCGCACCACCAAGAAGGACGCCCGCTCGCATGGCTTCGGCGTCAAGTCAATCCGCCACATCGTGCAGCAGTACGGCGGAGAGGTCACCATCCACGCGAAGAATCACTGGTTCACGCTTACCGCACTGATTCCGCGGTAGAGCGCGACGGCCGGCAGGCGGTCCATTCGGCACACAAACGCCGTACGCATATGATATACGGACGGGGTCCTGCCGGATCGACTCCGGCGGGACCCCGCTTCCCCGCTATCGCGTCCGGGCACCGACCCGGGCACGGATCACTTGCTGTTCTTCGGCATGATCCAGAACTTGAGCAGCGGGTAGCTCACGATCACGGCCAGCAGCGTGTTCACCACGGAGGCGACGGTGCCAGCCAGGCCGGCGCCCATGCCCCAGCCCTGGCACAAGCCGGTAACGTAGCCGGGCAGCACCAGATTCACCACCACGATGATGACCGCCAGAATCGCGTACTTCCAAGCGGCATCCTTGAAGCTGGAGTCAGACTTGAACACCCACTTCATCTGCACGAAGAAGTTCACCACCTGGGCGATGACCTCGGCGCACAGGAAGGTCAGGAATCCGCCCAGACCGTTGCCCTGCTCGTCATAGTTGAAGATCAGGAAGTGGAACGGCGTGGTCAGGCCCATGCCCGTCACGAAAATCGCAGTGCCGATCCACGTCACCACAAAACGGGCGATCGTGGACACATTCGACAGGATGTTGAACAGGATGAACTCCCAGATGTTCGGATGCGTCTTAATCCAACGCTTGACCGGACCCATCTGTGCCAGCTCCTCTTCGGTATACTCCGGAGTGGCCTTCTTCTCTGCCTCACTCATTGTTGAGCTCCTTTTCTGTGCGCTTGTTGGCGGACTGGTTGCGGAAGAATCCCGCGATGAACGATCCGATGCCGCGGAAGGTGTGGCGGTTCGCAATCTTGACGATGGCCTGGACCATCGCGGAGTCGATCATGCCCTGCGTCATCTTGCTCATGGCGCGAGGCGGCATGTTGAGGATGAACAGCGTGTTCAGATCCGGCTGGCCGGTCTTCTCACGCACGGACTCCTCACGGTTGGTCAGGACCTTGGCCACGGTGCGGGCCACGAAGCCCTTCGAGTCCACCCAGGAGGAGATCGGGTCGTTGGCGCCGAAGGTCACCGGCTTGCCGGGGGCCACCACCCAGTGTCCGAACAGCGCGGTCATCTCATCGTCGGTGACCTCCTTGACCTTGCCGGTCAGGTAGGAGCCGAGCGCCGGGTCGGCCGGCCTCGGGTCCACATCACCCTTGACCTCATGGGTGGCGGTCAGTAGGATGTCCTCCACGTTCGCGCCGACCATCAGCGTCCATTCGCCGGACTCCACATGCCAGGCGTTGGACTCGGTGTCGAAATGGCGGAACGTGTAGCGGTCGAACTCGATGCGGACTGTCTTGGACTCATGGGCATCCAGCTGGACCTTGGCGAAGCCCTTGAGCTCGCGGTCCGGACGCAGCACGCCGCCCTGCGGGCCGCGCACGTACAGCTGGGCCACCGTGGCGCCGGGAACGTCGGAATCGTTGGTCACGGTGAACTCCACGCCGTTGTCGTCCACCTTCAGATCGGCGTAGGAGAACGACGAGTAGCTCAGGCCGTAGCCGAACGGGAAGCGGACCGGCACGCCGGCGGTGGTGTAATAGCGGTAGCCGACGAACGGACCCTCACGGTAGATGGCGTCGCGGCCGATGGCCGGGTACCAGCCGGAGTTCGGCGCGTCGGCGTACTGGATCGGCCAGGTCTCCGCCAGGTGGCCGGAGGGGTTCACCTTGCCGGTCAACGCGTTCGCGGTGGCGGAGGCGCCGGCCTGGCCGGACAGGCCGATGTACAGGATGGCGGATACGCCGTCGTACCACGGCAGCTCCACCGGGGAACCGGCAATCAGCACGATTACCACGGGCTTGCCGGTGGCCACCAGCGCGTCGACCATGTCGTTCTGGACCTGCGGGATCGCCATCGTGGAGCGGTCGAGGCCCTCGGATTCGCTGCGCTCGTCCAGACCGACCACGGCCACCACCACGTCGGCCTTGCCGGCGAGCGCCACGGCCTCGTCGATCAGCCCCTGGTTCCTGGCGCCCTGACGGTCGTAACCCTGCGCGTAGCCGGCCACGTTCACGCCTTCGGTCCGGGTCAGCTCGTCGAGCAGGTTCTCCTCACGGGTGGCGTTCACCTTGGAGGAGCCGGATCCCTGGAAGCGGGCCACCTTGGCCATATCGCCGACCACGGCCACGTTCACGCCGGCCGCGAGCGGCAGCGTGCCGTTGCTGTTCTTCAGCAGCACGCTGGAGTTCTCGGCAACATGGCGGGCCACCGCATGATGGGCAGCAGCGATGTCGTCCTTGAGCAGGTCGTCGCGGCCGACGCCTTCGGTCTTGGTCAGCCGCGCGATCTTGGCGACCTCGGCGGCGCGGGCGTTGAGGTCGGCCTCGGCCAGCGTGCCGGCCTGCACGGCATCGACGAGCTCACGCACGGAGGTGAAGCCCGGCGACGGCATCTCCAGGCTGCCGCCGGCCTTGACGGCGTCGACGGCGGAGTTGGAGCCGCCCCAGTCGGAGACGACCATGCCGTCGAAGCCCCATTCGTCGCGCAGTATCTCCTGCAGCAGATGCTTGTTCTCGTGCGCGTAGACGCCGTTGATCTCGTTATAGGAGGTCATGATGGTCCACGGGTGGGCCTCACGCACGGTGATCTCGAACGCGGTCAGGTAGATCTCGCGCATCGTGCGCTCGTCGATGACGCTGTTCGAGGCCTGGCGGCGCAGCTCCTGGCTGTTGACCGCGAAATGCTTCGGGCAGGCCGAGATGCCGTTGCTCTGGATGCCCTTGACGAGGCCCGCGGCCATGTGGCCGGCGACCTGCGGATCCTCCGAATAGTATTCGAAGTTGCGTCCGCACAGCGGGTTGCGCTTGATGTTCAGACCGGGGCCGAGCAGCACGTTGACGTCCAGGTCGTGCGCCTCCTTGCCCAGCGCCTCGCCCATCTCCTCGGCGAGCGCCGGATCCCACGAGTTCGCGACCGTGCCGGCGGTCGGGAAGCAGGTGGCGGGCTTGGACTGTCCGAGGCCAAGATGGTCGCCCGCGCCGAGCTGACGACGCACGCCGTGCGGGCCGTCGCTCATCACGAAGCTGGGGATGCCAGCCCGTTCGTTGCCGCGAGAATCCCATTCGGACGCGCCCGAGAGCATCGCCGCTTTCTCCAACACCGAAAGTTCTTCGAGTTCCATGGTTCTCCCTTGCACTGTGTTCTCGAACGGACCGCAGCCATGCTGCATCGCACGGCAGCAGTTCGCCTTCCACTTTGATTGAATCAGGTTTCGGCGCGGAGCATGCGGGGGGTTACACAACCTGTCGTTTTGCTCGCACAATCGGTCCGGTACCGCATCGTGACTGTGCGAGGTCGTGGGAAAAGGTCGGTTTTTCGCCGTTTCGCCGACTTGTTGCACGGCTACGATGCCGCAGGGTCACATGGGTGCCGGAGCATTATCATCGGATTATGAGACTGAAGCAGTGGCAGAAGTGTACCGACTGGCCGTTGATGATCCTGTCCATCGTGTTCCTAGTGGCGTTCTCCTGGCAGGTGCTGGTCGGTACCCATCTCAAGCTGTGCGAGGGGCTGATGAACGCGATCTGGATCGTGTTCATTGTGGATTACGTCATGTCGCTGGCGTTGGCCGAGAACAAATGGCAGTGGTTCAAGCACAATCTGATCAGCCTGCTGTCGATCGTGCTGCCGATGTTCCGCCCGCTGCGGCTGCTGAGGCTGGTCAAGGTGCTGCACGTGCTGGGGCGCACCAGCGGCATGGCGGTGCGCGGCAAGCTCACCGTGTACACGATCGGCTCGGTCTCGATGCTGATCTATGTGAGCGCACTGGCCGTGTACGCGGTGGAGCGCGGCGCCGAAGGGTCGTCGATCACCGACTTCCCCACCGCCCTGTGGTGGGCGTTCGTGACGGCGACGACGGTCGGCTACGGCGACCATACGCCGGTGACGGTCTACGGCAAGCTGGTGGCCGTGGGGCTGATGTTCACCGGCATCGCGCTGATCGGCATGATCACGGCGATGCCGGCCTCCTGGATCGTGGATCAGGTCAACGCCGAGGCCGAGGAGCGCGAGGAGGAGGCGCAGTCGGAAACCGACCGTCTGCGCCGGGACATCCGCGAGCTGACCGACACCGTGGCCGCCCTGCGGGAGGAAATCCGCGGACTGCGTTCCCCGGATGCGTCCTCTTCGGTTCCCAAACCACCATCCACCCCGCCCATCCCTTCCGGACTCTGATACATTCGCCCCGCAACCCGCTCGCCGACAATGGCGGAATCCCAACGTTTTCCGCAGTTGCGTCAGAGTCACGATGCATCAGAGTCACAAAAAACGGTCACGATGGACCAGAGTCCGGGGATGGGAACCGGTCCGGGGATGGGCGGGCACGGTTGGGGAGGAATGGAGTACGGAGGAATGGTATAAGAAGGGGCGGCACCCCGCTGTGAGGTGCCGCCCCGGATTATGGCGCTGGATGTTTATCCGTCACAATCAGGCCTTGGCGGCCTTCTTGCGGTCGATGAAGCGCTTGATCGTCAGGATCTCAAGGCCGACGAACAGCACCGCGGCCACGCCCCACACCACGTAGGTGATGGTCTGCCAGATCGGAGTGGCGACCTCCGGCTCACCATCCGCGTACATCCAGCTGTTGGCAGCCATGTACAGGATGTTGTGAGCGGCGGTACGCATCGCGATCACCGAGGTGGCCGAATCATCGGTCACATGGTTCGTGATGTCGGTGGTGGCCAGCATGAAGTCGTTACCGTTGCGGATCAGCTGGTCGGCGTTCTGGTAGCCGTAGCCGCCGAAGTAGTCGGTCAGCACGGCGCCACGGAAGCCCCACTCGTCACGCAGCACGGTCTGCTGCAGGCTCGGGTGGGCACCGGCGTAGGTGGTGCCGATGTAGTTGAAGGAGCTCATCACCGCGTTGGTACCGCCAATCTTGACGGACATCTCGAACGGCTTGAGGTAGATCTCGCGGATCGCCTGCTCGTTGGACCAGGTGCAGAGCATCGAGTTACGGTTCGTCTCCTGGTCGTTGAGGGCGTAGTGCTTCATGAAGGAGTACACGCCCTTCTCGCTGGCGGCGTCGATGGCGCTGGAGGCCATGACGCCGGACAGGTAGCCATCCTCCGAGTAGTACTCGAAGTTACGGCCGGAGAAGGCGGAACGGTGGATGTTCATGGCCGGCGCATACCAACCGGTCACGTGCATCTCATGCGCCATGGTGCCGATCATGTCGCCGAACTCGGTGGCCAGGTCGGCGTTCCAGGAGCATGCGAAGGACACGCCGGACGGCAGGCCGATGGAGCCGACACCGGTGAAGTTGTTGTTCAGCGAGGCCGGGCCATCCACGTCGGTCAGCTGGATCTTGCCGATCTTGTCGACAGCCGCGTTGCCGTAGCCTCCGTTGGCGATCAGGTTATCCATATCCTCGACCGTCAGCTGGTCAAGCAGCTCGTCCCACATCGGGTCGTCGTACTCCTTGCCGGCGAGGTCGGCCAGACGCACGCCGTTGTTGGCGCCGGTGGTCGGCATCTCATCATCCGGGTTGTTGTAGTCGGCCGGGTCGTAGTTCGAGTTGTTGATGAACGTGGCCTTGTACTCCTCGGGCATGGACATCGAGGCCGGGGCGGCGGTCGCCTCCGCGTAGTTCGCGAAACCGTCCGCGCGGCTCAGGTAGTTGAGCCCGCCGTTCGCGTCATCGAACGCGTTGGTGGCCACGACCTGGTCGCCGTCGTGCGTGTTGTCCTCGGAATCGAACGTGATCGTCTCCGGCACGTTCACCGTCGCGGAATCGATCACCGTGTGCGAGTCGGAATTGATCGACACCGCGTAGTCGCCCTCCTCGAGCACCCACGCCTTGGCGTCCTCGTAATCATAGGAGGCCATGTCGTCGTCCTCGAACTCGATCGAGACGGTCTCCGACTCCCCCGGCTCAAGCTCGCCGGTCTTGTCGAACGCCACCAGGTTCGCCGAGGCCTTCTCGATGCCGCCGTTGGTGTACGGCGGGTTGCAGTAGACCTCGACCACGTCCTTGCCGGCCACGTCGCCCGTGTTCGTCACCGTCACGTCCAGGCTCACCGTGCCGTCCGCATAGGTCACGTCGCCCAGCTCCTGGGAGAACGTCGTGTAGCTCAGACCGTAGCCGAACGGGTACTGCACGGTCGCGTCGTAGTCGATCAGGCCCTCGTCGTCAGCGGTCTCGTAGAACTTGTACCCCACATAGATGCCCTCGACATAGTTCACGAACGTCGGGGAGGTGGTGCCGCCGAACGCCTCGGAGGCGAACTCGTCCATGTTGTCATAGTCGAAGTCACCAATGTTGTTCCAAGTCGGGGCCTGCTTCAGGTCATACAGGAAGGTGTCCGAGGTCTTACCGGACGGGTTCACCGTACCGGCCAGGATCTCGCCGAGAGCCACGAAGCCGGTCTGGCCGGCCGGCGGGCACCACAGCACGGACTTAATCTGCGGGTAATTGCGGATGAAGTCGAGCTGGAACGCGTTGGCACCGTTATAGACGAACGTCACGTTCTCGAAGTTCGAGGTGACCAGGTCAACCATATCCTGCTCGGTCTGCGAAAGCTGCAGGAAGTGCTCGCCATCCTCGTAGTCGGCGTACTCGGTGGAGTTGTCGGTGTAGACGATGCCCTCGCCCTTCATGTTGGTCGGCAGGTCGGCGCCCTCACCGCCGGAGCGGGAGATCACGATCACGGCCTCATCGGAGAACTCCTTGGCGGAGTCGATGACTTCCTGCGGGTAGTCAGCAGCAGGGAGCTCCGGGAGCGTCCAATCCTGTTCGAACATGCCAACGACCGGGCGATCGGCGCGGTAGTCGGTGTACAACTTCGAGAGTTCCTCGTTGGTCTCCAGACCCGCCTCCTTCATGCCGTCCAGCAGGGAGGTAGTCGGGTACGACGCGGACATTGAGCCGGAGCCGGTGCCGCCGTAAATCGGATTGGTCGAACCCCAGCCGAACACGTTAACCTTCGTGTTCTTCAACGGCAGGTTGCCATCATTGTTCTGCAGCAGCGTAATGCCTTCGCGCTGCACTTCAACCGCCAGATCCTCGGCCGTATCGACCGTCTCCTGGGTCAGTTCGTACTTGACGGCCGTGGCGTTGTTCAGCAGCGTGGCCAGCGGGCCGAACAGCATCATCGACACCGACACCACGGCCGCGACCAGGAACACCAGCCACGACTCGGAATGAATGAGTTTGCGCGTTGCCGTATCCGCCACCGTCTTCTTGTTGACGGCCACGGTCACGATGATCGCCAGCACCAGCACAACGCCGATGGCAATCAGCTGCGGCAGCACGGACATGAGGACGTTGATGACGTCCGCCATATTAATGCCCAGCATGAGCTATTCCTCCTCCTTGTTCTCACTGGAACAACCGGCGTGAATGCGCCCCAGCACATGCCGTTACGCGACGGTCGGCCGTGAGACTGCCCTGCCACACAACCATCAGTCAGGTCTGGATCGTTCGCTTCACCATTGAGGTTCGCAACGTCAGCACCTCTTCATGCCGATGCATCCATCATCTTTGAATCTGCCGGGTCCCGGCAAGCACACCACCCATCCTGTCGTTTTGACTGCATAATCTGCACCGCCGAATAGGCCGCATCGGGAGCCGTCCGATTGTTTGAATCGGGGGATTCGTTCGGAAACCCCGCGAATGTGAGCGCTCACACATCAGAATCTCTCGATTCGGCCACGATAGCGGCCGCGACGGCTAGGATGGGGTGCATGAGCGAACTGAATCTGGAATCCGGACAGCTGGTGGGGGGCTACACGCTGATCTCGCGTCTCGGGGCCGGTGCCATGGGTTCCGTATGGCGGGTGCGTGACGACGGCGGCCAGGAGTATGCGATGAAGATCCTGCGCGACTCGCTGTCCGAGGACGACGTGGCACCGGACTCCCCGGAAGCCAGGGAACGGCTGACCGCGCGGGAGCGCCTGCGCCGCGAGGCGATGGCGCTGCGCCGCGTGCAACACCCGGGGGTATGCGGCATTGTGGATATGGAGTTGGACGACTCGCTGGCGTTCATCGTCACCGAGCTAATCGAGGGCAAGAACCTGCGCGATGACGTCGCCGCAAACGGCCGGTATGTGGGCACTGATCTGGAACGGCTGACGCGCAAGCTGATCGACGCCGTCAAGGCCGTGCATGCCGCCGGTATCATCCACCGTGACATCAAGCCGACGAATGTGATGGTCTCCGCCACCGGCCCGATCCTGGTGGATTTCGGCATTGCGATGGGCGAGGGGGAAAGCCATGTGACCCGTACCGGTCTGGTGATGGGCACGCCCGGGTTCATCGCCCCGGAAATCATCGATGGGGCCGAATCCGACGAGATGACCGACTGGTGGTCGGTGGCGTCCGTGCTGGCATTCGCCGCCACCAGGGCGCCCGTGTTCGGTTCCAAGCCGATGATGGCCGTATTGGAGCGTGCGGCGGCCGGCAACGCGAATCTGACGGGATTGCCGGCCGGCACGACGGCGGCGTTCCGTTCGGCGCTCGACCCCGACCGGTCCAAGCGCTGCGCGCCGGAGGCGCTGTTGCAGGCCATCGAACGTGACGCCATGGACCCCACCGCGTGGGAGGTGGTGCGCCCTTTTGACCCCGCGTCCCCGGACGCCGGGGAGGACTCGCCCGCGGATCCGAGCAATCCGCGGTCCTTATGGACCGATGACGAGACCAGCGATGGCCGCGACGAACCGATTGGCGATGACATAGACAACGAACCGGACCAGCAGCGTACGCGAATCGTGACCTCCACGTTGGCACCGTCAACTCCTCTGGCACCGCCGGCTCCGCCGACCGCCACCGCCGTCCTGAACACCATGCCGGCCACAACCCCGGTGGGAACCGTACCGTCTCCGCCGGCTCCGCCGACCGCCACCGCGGTCCTACGGACGGCCGCATCGGCGCCGCTGCCGCCACCATCGCCACTGTCCGGACCTTCCGGGCCGCCCACACCGCCACAGGCCTCCCCCTTAGGGGGTGCCTACCTGACGTACGCACAACGCGAATCCCGCCGCAAGCAGGGTCTGACCCCCTGTCTTCTGGCGACCCTGCCGGTGGCGATTCTGGCCGTCTCGCACCCGTTCGGCGCGCTGACGCTGGCCTTCGCGCTGTTCTGGGCGATGCTGGCCGCAGGATTGAATGCCGAATCGCAGTTCCGCCGGGAGATCCGGCATGACGGTAAGCGGCGGTTCGGCGACGGATTGCGCCGCGCCGCCGCCGTACCGTGGCATGTGGCCAAGGGTTGTGCGCTGGCCGCGCTACGCATCGCGCCGATGACCGCGGTCGTTCTCGGCGCGGCCTTGGCGATGTCCTGGCTGCTCGGAGCCCCGTCGGAGGCGTTCGTCGCGACCTTCACCCCCACAAGCCATCCGCTCACCGCCCTGCTGCCCGTGGACGTACCACTGTCCGCGTCCGGCCTGTTCATGGCCGGGGTCACAGGCCTGTGCTGGCTCGCCAATGTCCTGGCGTTCTCGCCCGATACCCTCCGCATCGGCGCGGCCACCCTTTGCGGCATGGCGCCGCGGCGCGATGCCGGCGAATCCGCGGACGAGACGGCGGATTCGCGTCCCCATGTCCGCCGAACAGCCGCCATAGCCGTTGGGGGAATGCTGACGGTACTGACCGTGATGATGGCCGTGTTCCTGCCATCCATCTCCTGGTTTCCGCTGTTTACGTGAATTTCATATCCGTCCAGCCGTGAGCGGAACCCCGTCCATTAGTATGGGCGGAAGTGGAATCAGGAAAGGAAACCGATGGTCCAGAACACCAAGAAGACCGGAAAACGGCAGTCGCGCGCCGAACGCCGCGCCGCGCAGGAGGCGGCGGAACAGGCCGCGGCGCTGAAGGCGGCCAAGGAGCGCAAGCAGCAGACCATCATCGGCGGCATCGTTGTGGCCATCATCGCCGTGCTCGGCATCATCGCCGGCGTCGCGATCTGGCGCGCCACGCATCCGAACAATCCCGTCGCCCAGATGTCCATCGACGAGGCCTACACCCAGCTGCAGCAGGTGGAGACCAAACCGGCCCACATCGACGACCAGGGCGGCATCCTGATCTCCAAGGACGGGTACGACACCGCGGTTGAGGATGCGCCGACCGTGTCGATCTACATGGACTTCCTGTGCCCCGGTTGCGGCAGCGTGCACCGCGAGCTCGACCCCACGTTGATCACGATGTTGGAGGCCGGCCAGATCAACCTGGATCTGCACTTCATGGCGTTCATGGATTCCCTGTCCACCGACGACTACTCCACCCGTGCGGCCAACGCCGCCCTGACGATTGTGGACAACGACGACGATCCGGGGCATCTGCTCACCTTCGTGTCCAACATGTACGCCAGCGACTTCCAGCCGCAGGAGGGCGACGCATACGTACCGGTCAGCGACGACCAGATCCGCGAGCAGGCCATCGCCGCCGGGGTGCCCGAGGACGTCGCCGACAAGATGCCCACCGATAAGTACACCGAATGGCTGGACGCGGTGGACACCTACACGCCCAAGCGCGAGGAGCTGTTCAACACCTCCGGTTCGCTCAAGGGCTCGATGAGCACGCCGACGCTGACGATCAACGGGCATTTCTGGGATATCAACGAGCTGTCCTTCGCCGACGTGACGATGAAGGACGGTCTGCTCACCTCGCTCGGCATCGACGAGGGCGACGTCGGCAAGGAGGGTGTCATGCCTTCGATCGGTGCCGACGGCGAGCCGATCTCCGTGTCGACCGGTCAGTGACTCCCGGCAGTACGCAGTGACGGCCAACACGCCGAGGGAAGGCTTCCCATGCGTGTTGGCCGTTTCAACAGGTGCTGCTATGCTATTCATTCGTCCCACGGTTTACCTACTGGGGACACGCCTCCTTAGCTCAGATGGCCAGAGCGGCCGCCTTGTAAGCGGCAGGTCGTCGGTTCGATCCCGACAGGAGGCTCGAAGCACGGACCGAACGTCGTATAATGCTTTATACAGGCAGGCGTCAGTCTGCGTGGAGATCTTACCCCTGAGTAAGTTATCCAGAGGCCTTCCCCCCCAACTATAGGCTTCTGGGACCGGACGGAGCGTCCCCCAACCAGCTCCCTCCGGTATAAGGGGGCGGGAACATCCCCTTCTCTCCCGCCCCCTTTTTCTTTTATCCTTTTCGATGCACCGGCACCACGCCGCGAAGGATCGTCATCGGAGCGGTCCCCACCGACACACCGAATTGTGGGAGAATGGACAGGTATGGCGTCGCAGCACGATGACGACACCGACGAACCGATACAATGCAGCGGTAGTGATCCGACAACGGGAGGAATGCCGTCATGGCCAGACGATGGACGCCGAAACGATTCACGACGATGCGCCGTATCCGAGTGGCCGTCTGCGCAGCCGCCGTGGTGATCGCCTCCACCGCCACCTTCGCCCTGACCTCCCGCAAATCGATCGCGTTGGACATCAACGGCGAGACCACCACGGTCACCACCTACGCCATGACCGTCGACAGGCTGCTCAGGGACCAGGGCGTGGACGTCAAGACCCACGATCAGATCACCACCACATCCGGAAGCCGCCTGCGCAACCATGACGTGGTCACCGTGCGCAGCGCCTATCAGACCATCATCACCATCGACGGCCAGGAGGTGCCGTTCTGGACGGTGGCCACCAGCGCCGACCAGCTGCTCGGATTCTTCGAGGCCAATGAGCATGAAGCGGCCCGGATCACCGTGAACATCGACAATGTCTACAGCCAGCTCACCGGCGGTCTGGTCATCAACGAGGACGGCCCGGTGACCGTCATCGCCGACGGCAAGAGTTCGCAGGCCCCCGACGGCAAGCTGCCGGCCGCGTCGATCCTGGATTCCAAGGGCATCGTTCTGAACAAGGAGGACCGGGTCAGCGTGGAGAAGGACGGCTCGCAGACCATCCTGCGGGTCCGGCGTGTCACACACGGCGAGGAGACCCGTACGGAAACGGTGCCGTTCTCCACGCAGACCATCATCGACCCCACGCTCGCCCCGGGGCAGACCGTCATACGCCAGGAAGGCTCGAACGGGGAGATCCAGCGCGTCTTCGACGTCACCTACGTGGACGGGGTGCCGGAAAGCGAAACCCTGATCTCAGAGACGACCACCGTCATCGCCATCGACCAGATCATCGCCGTCGGGCCGGAGGAGATGGACTCGCCGGACGACACGAGCCATGGTCAGGCCAACGCCGGCAGCAATACGCAGGCCCAGCCGGAAACCGACGCACCGTCGACGCAGCAGCCGTCCGACACCACGGGCGGTTCGTCCTCCGGCAGCGGCAGCGGGTCCGGTTCGGGATCGTCCTCGGGCGGATCGTCCTCCGGAGGATCGTCCTCCGGGGGCTCGTCGCAGACGCCTCCTTCCGACAACACCGGCAACGGTTCCGGAGGCAATTCCGGCGGATCGTCGCAGGGCCGCCTCTGGCATCCGACCGTGGCACAGGCCCAGACCTACGCCGCCGGCGCCGCCGCGCAATACGGATGGACCGGCGCCGAGTGGGACGCGCTGGTCTGGCTGTGGAACCACGAATCCAGCTGGCTGTGGTACGCGGATAACCCCTGGTCCGACGCCTACGGCATCCCGCAGGCCCTGCCCGGTTCCAAGATGGGGCCCGGCTGGCAGGACGACGGCGCGGTGCAGATCGACTGGGGGTTGAGCTACATCGCCCAGCGTTACGGCAGCCCGACGCAGGCGGTGGCCTGGTGGCAGGCTCACAACTGGTACTGACGATTGACACTGACAGCTGATACTGACGGCACGGCCGGCACCCACCGGCCCATCGACGAGGAACGAGAAGACAGGGGAACCATGACGGATCATACGACCATGGCGGACGGAGGCCGCCTGCTGGGTGCGGCCGACATCCGGCGCATAGCCGAGGAGGAGGGCATCAGCCCCACCAAGAAGTTCGGCCAGAACTTCGTCATCGATCCGGGTACGGTCCGGCGCATCGTCCGAGAGGCGGGCGTCGGCGCCGACGATACCGTTCTTGAGGTCGGCCCGGGACTAGGGTCGTTGACCCTGGCCATTCTGGAGACGGGCGCCACGCTGACCGCCGTGGAAATCGACCCGCCGTTGGCCCGTCGTCTGCCGACGACCGTGGCCGAGTTCATGCCGCAGGCCGCGGACCGGCTCACCGTCGTTACCAGCGACGCCTTGGCGTTGACGCCGGATATGCTGCCGCGGTTGGACGGCCGGTTCACGCTGGTGGCCAACCTGCCGTATAACGTGGCCACACCGATCGTGCTCACGCTACTGGAACGGTTCGACGGGCTGGACTCCTTCCTGGTCATGGTGCAGAAGGAGGTCGCCGACCGTCTGGCGGCGGGCCCCGGCAGCAAGATCTATGGCACGCCGAGCGTCAAGCTGGCGTGGTACGGCACCGCCGAACGGGCCGGCGTGATCGGCCGTAACGTGTTCTGGCCGGCGCCGAACGTGGATTCGGCGCTGGTGCGCTTCTCCCGCTATGCCGAGCCGCGGTTCGCCGGCGCGGACCGCGCCCTGACGTTCTCGCTGATCGACGCCGCGTTCGGTCAGCGGCGCAAGACGCTGCACGCCGCGCTCAAGCGGATCGTGCCCGCCGAGGCCTTCACCCGGGCGGGCATCGACGCCACCCGCCGCGGCGAGACCCTGACCATTGACGAATTCGCCACCCTTTCCCGTGCCGTTCAGGAGGTTCAGGCATCATGACCGGTCCATCCTTTCCCGTATCCGTCAGCGTGGATTGTCCGGCGAAAACCAATCTGACGTTGCGCGTCGGGCAGGCCCGCGCGGAATGGGGGAACCGTCACGCCCTGGATACCATCTACTGCGCGGTGAGCATCTACGACACGATCACTGCCACCCGCAAAGCGCCCGGCACCGGGTTCTCGCTGGATCTGTCCGGCACCCATCTGGGGGATCTGGCCGCCTCCGGCACCGATATGCGCCGCAATCATGCGGTGCTGGCCCTGTTCGCCATGGCCGAGGCCAGTGGCCGCGAGCCGGACGTGGCGCTCACCATCGACAAGCGCATCCCCGTCGGCGCCGGACTGGGCGGGGGATCCGCCGACGCCGCGGCCACGCTGTTGGCGTTGAATACGCTGTGGGGCCTGGATTGGCCGTTGGAGCGGCTGCGCGAGGTGGCCGCCGGGTTGGGGGCCGATATGCCGTTCTGCCTGTCCGGAGGGTACGCCCATGGCACCGGATTCGGCGAACGCATCACGCCGCTTGAGGAGGATCGAATCCGCCAGCTGCGCGACAGCGGTTTTGCCGGACCGTTGGTGGTCGGCGCCTATCAGGCCGAGCTGCGCACGCCCGAGGTCTATGCGACCTTCGACGAGCTGGGCGGCGACCCCGACCATGACAACGATCTGCAGCGCGCCGCCATCTCGTTGCATCCGCGCAGCGGTGCGGCCGTGCGCGCCGCGTTGCAGGCCGGCGCCACGCATGCCTTCGTCTCCGGTTCCGGCCCCTCGGTGGTGGCGTTCGCGCCCGACGCCGCGCGACTGCAGGCGATTGCGAACGCATGGCGCGAGTCGGCGGCCGTGGACCGCATCATCGCCGCGGACGCCCCGGCTACCCCAAAGGTGCACGTCCATACCGCATAGTCCGCATCAGCGTCAGCCACTGACGCTATGGTGGTAGCAATCATTCATGAAGGATTTTGGGAATATGGAACAGTACAACGACGAGCGGGAAGCCCGCAAACAGTACATCCGCCATCGCCAGCGTGTCGTGTTCTCGGTGGTCGGCGCGGTCATGGCCGTGGCGCTGGTGGTCTCGATGCTGTTCTACTTCCACGTCTTCGGTCTGGGACGCGTCGGCACCCCCGTGCAGGCGCCGAACTACGAGGTCACCGCGCCTTGCTCCGCCAAGGGTGAGGACGGCACCCCCGCCACCACGGTGGACAACCCCTCGATTACCATCCGCGTGCTGAATGGCACCAGTTTCTCCGGTTTCGCGCAGGCGGTGGCCAAGGGATTGGAGAACCGTGGGTTTACGGTCCAGGGGTATGACACCCTGCGCGACAATAACAACGCCGGTGAGGGGTTCGTCACCACCGTGGAGCGCACGACCATCTACTTCGGGCGCAACGCCATCAACCAGGCGTATACGCTGAACGACAACTTCACCGACGCCATCATGGTGATGGATGACCGTGAGGATGCGCTGATCGATGTGGTGCTGGGCGCCACGTTCAAGAATCTGAAGGACACCGACGAGGTGCTGGCGCCGGGCTCGCCGATCGAGGATATCCAGGGCTGTCAGCCGGCGGATCAGATGGCCGACCTGCCGGCCGCCCTGGCGCACTGATCACAGCGCCACGTACCAGCGCTTCAGCTCCTCCACGGCCGTGTCATGGTCCACCGGCCCGTTATCCAGCCGGTATTCCAACATGTGCTTGTAGGCGCGACCGACCATCGGTCCGGGTTCGAGACCGAGCAGATCCATGATCTCGTTGCCGTCGAGGTCCGGACGGATCGCGTCGAAGTCCTCCTTCTCCTTGAGGTTGCGCACGCGCTGTTCCATCTCATCCATGGCCGAAGCGAACACCATGGCCTTGCGACGGTTCTGCGTGGTGGCGTCGGCGCGGGTCAGCCGGTTCAGACGCTCGTAGAGATGCCCGGCGTCCTTGACGTATCGGCGTACGGCCGAATCGGTCCACGGCTCGTCCACATACCCGTGGAAGCGCAGGTGCAGATTCACCAGCTCGGCCACATCATCCACCACATGATGATCGAAGTGCAGGGCCTTCAGACGCTTGCGCGTCATCTTGGCGCCCACGGCGTCATGGTGGTGGAAGCTCACCTTGCCGCCGGCCTCGAACCTGCGGGTCTTCGGCTTGCCGATGTCATGCATCAGCGCGGCCAGACGCAGCGTCAGATCCGGAGCGGGCACGGGGCCGTCCGGACCGGTCTCCAACGCCACGGCACGGTCGATGACGATCATCGTGTGCTCGAACACGTCCTTATGCCGGTGGTGCTCGTCGATCTCCAGCTGCAGGGCGGGAATCTCCGGGAACACGATGTCGGCCAGACCGGACTCGACCAACGCCTCGATGCCCGCACGCGGCCGGTCGGACAGCAGCATCTTGACCAGCTCATCACGCACACGCTCGGCCGATACGATGCCGATGCGGTCGACCATATCGGTAATCGCCTCGGCGGTCTCCGGCTCGATGCGGAACCCCAGCTGCGCCACGAACCGCACCGCACGCATCATGCGCAGCGGGTCGTCGTCGAAGGACTGCCGCGGATCGACCGGGGTGCACAGCACGCCCTTGGCCAGATCGTTCGCGCCCCCGAACGGGTCTACGAACTCCAGGTCGGGCACGCGCAGCGCCATCGCGTTGACGGTGAAGTCACGCCGGGACAGATCCCCCTCCAACGTGTCGCCGTAGCTGACCTCCGGCTTACGGGAGTCGGGATCGTAGACATCCGAGCGGTACGTCGTCACCTCAACCTGGACCTCGGTGCCGTCGGCGCGGCGGCGCATGGCCCCCAACGTGCCGAATTTCCGCCCCATATCCCAGAAGCCGTCACGCCCCCAACGGCGCAGGATCGGCTCGAACTGCTCCGGGCGCGCGGACGTGCAGAAATCGAGGTCATGGGAACGACGGTGCAGCAGCATATCCCGCACCGGACCACCGACCAACGCCAACTCATACCCCTCATCGGCGAACAGACGGCCCAACTCGATGGCTTCCGGCCACACTTCGAAACTCACGCGCACCCTTTCGGCAGACGAATCATTGCGCCTTCCAGCATACCGTCACCCTTCCACGGCGGATAAACGCCGCGCACCCGACACCATTACCCCACCTGCACATAGAGTTGAGTAAGGTGGAAACCATGATTACGCCCGCAGACCTTGCACGCATGCTCGCGCATGCTGCGGGCAACCATGCCCGAAACCCGTTGGAACCGGACGAACTGCTATACACCTCCCAGTCCCCGGAGCCCCGCCAGCCGGAATCCGCGCGCACGCCGACCCCCGCCATGATGCCGCCGCGGCGCAACACCGACGGGCCGACCACGTTCGCTTCGCTGGACGCGCAGGAACTGCCGGTTGTCAGGGAGTATTCGGCGGGTGGTCTGGTCTTCGACGACCACGGCCGTGTGGCGATCATCGCCCGGCATTCGCGCAGCGGCCACCTGGAATGGTGTCTGCCCAAGGGGCATATCGAGAAGGGCGAGACGCCCCAGCAGACGGCCGTGCGAGAGGTGCATGAGGAGACCGGCATCCTGGGCGAGGTTGTGGAGTCGATCGCCACCATCGATTACTGGTTCACCGGTACGAATCAACGCGTCCATAAACTGGTGCACCATTTCGCGCTGCGGCGCGTCAGCGGCGAGCTCACCGTTGAGGGCGACCCGGACCATGAGGCCGAGGACGCGATCTGGGTGGACTTCGACGACCTCGACGACGTACTAAGCTATCCGAACGAACGCAAGATCGCATGGCTGTACGCCAGGAAACGCAACAGGCAGGAACAACAATCGTGACTCGCATCCCCGCTGGTATCGGACACCGCATATGCAGCCATGCCGTGGCATGGGCCACCGCCCTCATGCTGGCGGTGGCCATGGTCTGCATCCCGCAGGCGGTCGCCATGGACGACGGCACCGCCACGGACGCGGTCACCGTCGACATCGACACCGCCACAGCGCCCGTCACGGCGCAATCCGGATACCACCTCACGCTGGACATCGCCAACCCCACCGATCACGCCCTGCCCGCGGGCACGGTCACCCTGTCCACCAACGTCCACTACACCTTTATCTCACGCACCGATATCCAGCAGTGGGCGCAGGACGAGGTCGGCATCCCCACACCGCAGGTCCTTGCCGAGGTCCAGACCCCGGAGATCGCCCCCGGCGGCACCGCGACCGTCGCCATCGATGTCGACGCCGACAACGCCGTGCTGACGTCCATCGCCGAGTGGGGCCCAAAACCGTTGCGCATCGACTTCCATACCGACGGCACCAGCGTGGAGACGCACACGTTCCTGACACGTTCCGCCGAAGGGTTGGACAACGCCACCCCCGCGCTGAACGTCACCGTGGCCCTGCCGTTGTCCAGCACCCAGTGGCAGGTCGACACGGATGACCTGACCACGTTGCTCACCGACGATGCCGACGCCGACTCCGACGTGGTTTCGTTGAGCAAGACCGGCGAGGCCCAGGTCAAGGAACAGACCCAGCTGCTGAACAACCACCCGGGGGTGCAGGTCGTCGCCGACCCCACATACCTGGATGCCATGCGGATGCCGATCCGCAGTTCGGCCATCATGCAGCCCGCCGGATTCGACATCACCGCCTATGCGGCGGCCGATACCGGCCGGTACGACCGCACCGGCATCCGCGCGGAGGACTGGAACGCCGCAACCGCCCTGGCGCAGTACCGGCAGGCGCTCGGCGACGACGAAGCCGAATTGGACGCCGTAGCCTGGCAGGGATCGGCATCGTGGACCCAGCAGGCGCTGACGACCGCCAAGCGGCAGGGGTATGACACCGTGGTCGCCACCAGCGATTTCAGCGATATGTCCCTGGGCATCGTACGCACCGACACCACCGTCGTCCCCACCGACGCCGGCGATGTCACCGTGCTCGCGGCGCAGCCCGTTCTCAGCGGATTGGCGCAGGGCCAGGCCACCAGTCAGACCGCCACGGCGGAACGCACCGCGGGCGGCCGTCTGGCCCGGTTCGTGGCGCAAAGCGCGTTCTATCAGATGGAGCAACCCTATACGGAACGCAACCTGCTCATCTGCCTGGACTCCTCCACGGACACCGCCACATTGGACGCCCTGCTGTCCGCCATCGAACAGTCGCCCTGGCTGCAGATGACGGACCTGCACACGCTGATGTCGGCCACGCCCTCCGCCACCGGACAGGACGCACTGCTCGCCGTGCCCGACGGCGATGGCGCCGGACAGGCCGTATCCGAACGGTTCACGCCCGCGCTGGACGCCTTGAGCAACGCCAACGACGTCGTCATCCGCTTCCGCGATTCCGTCCTCACCGATGCGCAGGAGGAATCGATGAAGGCCAGCGAGGACACCCAGGCATTGGCCCGCCAGGATGCCGACAGCGTGACGCATCGTTCCGAGGACGCCACCGCATGGGTCAACCAACTGCTGGCCGTGAACCGGCGATGCGCTCTGCATGCGCTGTCCTACAACGCCACCGCGGACAGCGCCACGCTCGCCGGGCCTCAGACCATCGCCGAAACCCTGTCCAACGCCGTCAGGATCACCCCCATCGAGAGCCTGAACGTGGTCAGCGAAACGGCGAATATGCCCGTCACCGTCAGCAACGCCCTGCCGTACCCGGTACGGGTCCAGGTTTCGGCGACCACCGATTCCATGACCATCGTCACCTCCCGGCTGGTCGACGTGGTCGTGCCGCCGACCAGCGAGGAGCAGACCACCCTGGCCATCCGCGTGTCGACCTCGGGCACGGCCAACGCGCAGCTGACGCTGCTGGACCGTGAGGGGAACGCGTTCGACGCCGCGCAATCGACCACCATCACCAGTGCGTTGCAAATCAGTGACATGAGCGGGTTCATCATCATCGTCTGCGCCGTACTGCTCGGCATCGCAGGCCTCTGGCGACAGTTCCACCGTGTAAAGGACCCCGACGAATGAGTTCCTCGATCGGACGCAATTCACTGATCATGGCCTCCGGCACCGCAGCCTCACGCGTGACCGGTCAGATCCGCACCATCCTGCTCGCCGCGGCAATGGGCACCACCGGCATGGCGGCCAACGCCTACCAGGCCGGCGCCATGATTCCTCAGGTCATGTTCACGCTGGTCTCCGGCGGCATCTTCAATGCCGTGCTGGTGCCCCAGATTGTGCGCACGCTGAACAGCAAGGACGCCGAGGAACGGCTCGACAAGCTCATCACCGTGGCCATCGCCCTCCTGCTGGCCGTCACGGCGCTCATGGCCGCGGCCACGCCGCTGCTGACGACGTTGTACGTGAACGGCAGCCCGGAGCTGACCGCCCTGACCAACGCCTTCACGTTGTGGTGCATGCCGCAGATCTTCTTCTACGGGCTGTACACCGTCATCGGCCAGATTCTGGCGGCCAAGGACCATTTCGGCACCTATGCGTGGAGTTCCGTGGGCGCCAACGTGATCAGCTGCATCGGGTTCACGGTGTTCATCCTGCTGTTCGGCGGGGCCGACCAGCAGTCGGTTGAGTTCTGGACCGCCGATAAGCTGGCGCTGACCGCGGGCGCCTGGACCGCGGGTGTGGCGTTCCAGGCGCTGATCCTGTTCGTGCCGATGGCTCGCATCGGCATCCGGTACCGTCCGCGCTGGGGGCTGCGGGGCATAGGCCTGCGTTCGATGGGGCCGGTCGCCGCGTGGAGCGTCGGCGTGGTGGTCATCAACCAGCTGGCCAATATCATCAACACCCGCATCACCACCAACGCCCCGGAAACCGCCGAGATGCGGCTGGGGATCAGCCAGTTCGACGTGGCGGGCAACGCCACCTACCAGAACGCCTATACCCTGTTCATGCTGCCGTACTCGCTGATCGCCGTGTCGGTGGCGACCGCGATGTTCCCGCAGATCTCCCGCGCACTGGCCGATCATGATCTCGATGACGCACGCCGGCAGCTCAGTTCGGCGTTGCGCAATGTCGGCGTGCTGATGTTCTTCTTCGCGGCCGCGTTTGTGGTGATTCCCGCGCCGATCACCCTGGCGCTGCTGCCGTCGGTGAGCGTGGACGAGGCGCTGCTGATTGCGGGGCCGTTGGTGGGCCTGGGCATCGGTCTGCCGATGACCTCGGCGTATCTGATTATTCAGCGCACCTTCTTCGCGTTCGAGGATGGCAAGCATCCCTTCGTGTTCGCATTCGCCGCCTCCGGCGTGCAGGTGGTCACCGTGGTTGTGGCCACGTTCCTGTTGCCGCCGCAATACTGGGTCACCGCGCTGGGTGCTTCCGTGTCCGTGGGCAACATCCTGTGCTTCCCGCTGCTGTTGTGGATGCTGCGCCGCCGGTTCGGCAATCGAATCGATGGTATGCGACTGGCACGTTCGTACGGTAAGGCCATCGCGGCCGCCGTTGCCGCCGCGGCCGTGGGCATTGTCCTGCTGGATCCGGTGTATGCACTGGTCGGTGCCGATTTCGGCGCCGATGCGGTGAACTGGCTGCAGGCCGTCGGCATATGCGTGATATCGACCATCGTGATCACCGTGGTGTATGTGGGCGCTCTGTGGCTGATGCGTTCCGATGAGCTTCTGGCGGCAATCGGCATGGTGCGGTCCCGGCTCGGCGGCCACGCCGCACGGGATGCCGCCACGGTTACCGCAAAGGGGCAGACGCCGCGAGATACCCCGGATTCTTCGGCTATCCCCGCCGATACAATGGCTACTAGTTCGCAACAAGCGTCCATTTCAATGTGCTCGGGAGTTGAGGGAAGCATGAGACCGCAGTTGGGAGATACCATCATCAGCCGTTACGTTTTGGTGTCGCCGCTATGCGAGGAACAGGGCCTACAGGTGTGGAAGGCCACCGACCAGATCCTCGATCAGGAATGCCAGCTGTTCATCATTCTGGACGCATCGGCCGTTGGGGAGGCCGATACCGCGGCGTCGGTGATCGCGGCGTCGACCGGACATCGGTGCACACCCATTCTGCATATCCACCATGAGGACAATGCGCTGATCATTGTCACCGAACCCGATACCGGCGTGAGCCTGGCTGAATACCTTGACGGCGGCCAGTTCGGCACGTTGGGGTATGACGCCATCCGCTCCATCATCGGGGACACCGCCTATACGGTGCGGCACCTCATGGACAACGGCGTCGTGCACCATGCCATCAGCGCGAATACCGTGCGCGTGTCCACATCCGGTATCCAATTGGCGGACACTCCGGTGAGCATGATGATTGCGGATTCCGTTGCATATGCCGGCTCGTCATCGGCCGAGGAACTCGCGATCTGCCAGCTGTCGGCGCTGCTGTACCGTTTGCTGACCCATCGTCGGTATGAAGCAGCATCAGATATGGAAGCGTTGCCGGAGGACACACCATACGAGTTCCGGCTCATCTGCTCCCGTGGACTTCGTATCGGGGATGAGGCGCCGCTGGCTTCGATTCCCGAATTCATGGCCCTGCTGAACACGTGGGTCACCGTTCCGGAACTGGGCGACCAGCACCTCCCACTCCCCACCGCCACCGGTCAGGCATCGGTCCAACGTCTCATGATTCGACCGACCGATGTCGAGCATCTCATCCCGATGCCCAACTTGGTGACCTCCCACCCGGCGGCCACCGAACCGGACGTACCTACGGACGGTACATCAGCGGAGCATCAGTTGGCGGTTGCAGCCGTCGCGGCTGCAACCGCCAACCCCGTCAAATCGCTCTGGGATAAGGGACGCACGATCCTGGCCGAAGGCATCGATTCGGGGCATCATACCGCAGACTCCGACAACCTGTTCGGCGGCCAGTACCCAACACAGGAACCGTTGGGCAACGAACGGTTGACGGTTCCGCTGGATGTGTCCGGCGTACGTGTCGAACCGGCCAATCCCTTTGAGGAGACCAGCCGCATCCCCGTCATCGACGATAACGGCGTTCCCGTTGACTCCGCTTCCGCCCGTGCCCTGCAGACCGAGCAGGCGGTACCGGACGGAACGGTTCCGCCCAGCTTCACGCCGACGCAGGTGGTGCGCGCCGAGGATCTGGACGATGAGGACGTATCCGACCAGACGATCTTCGGCCGGTTCACCACCAAGACCGTGGCGATCATCGCCGCCGTGGTCGTTCTGATTGCGGCGTTGTGCGGTACGATGCACATCCTGTCCAACAACTCGAGCGATCCGAACGTCACCCAGACCGATGGCGAGGCCTGGCCGGAGTTCAACCCCGACGAGGTGCCGTTCGGCGGCGATGACGCAACCGCCGCATCCGACGACAAGGCCGACGACACCGACAAGGACGAGGATAAAGCCGACCAATCCGAGGACCAGTCGGATACGATCGAACCGGCCGGGCAGGACGGCAAGTCCGAGGATGCCAAGGACAAGTCCGACGCGCCACGTGAGCTCATCACTGCGGATAAAGAAGCTTCCGCCGTACCGACTCCTCGCCACGTCAACACCACGCCGTTCGAGATCCAGTCGGAATCGTTCATCAACGCGCCGTCGGCGAACGGCTATGGGTATGCGGTGCATCTGACCCAGCCGCAGGATATCTACCGTATGGTCATCACCATCCGCTCCTCCGGCGGACGTGGGTATGTCAAGGTCAACACCACCGACCCCAATGCCGGTGAGCAGGTGGCGGAGTTCACGTTCGCCGAGGGCGGCACCACCGAGGTCATGTTCGACAAGATGGTGAACACCCAGGATATCCTGCTGTGGGTGCCGACCGAGGATCTGCCGAAGAACCAGCTGTACATCGACGAGATCCAGTTCTTCTGATTCGTCTTCCCTTGTGGTTTCCACGGGAACGTTCCGAACCCTGCACCGTACGGGGTTCGGAACGTTTTGCATATAAGGAGGACCAGCCTTGTCCAGCCATCATCGCTCCCTGCCGCTGTACTGCGTGATTGGCGCCGACGCACTCTCCCGCGCAGGCAACGCCATGACCACCATCGCCATCCCGCTGATCGTACTCAACCAGGGGTATTCGGCGGCCGAGGTCGGACTCAGCAGCGCCGCGGCCTCTCTGCCAATCGTGATCGGCGCCCTCGCCGGCGGATCTTTCGCGGACCGTATCGGGTACCGCACCACCAGCGTCATATCCGATGCAGCCAGCGGTGTGACCGTGCTCGTACTCGGCCTGCTGGCGCAACTGCACATGCTGCCGCTGTGGGCCCTGTTGGCGTTGGTGTTCCTATCCAATCTCATGGATGCTCCCGGTTCGGGAGCAAGGGCCAGCCAGATTCCGGATCTCACCCGATTGGCCGGCGCACCGTTGACGCGGTCCACAGGCATCCGCTCCACCCTCGGCAGATTGGCCACCATGCTGAGATCGGCCGCTGCCGGTGTCGTGGTATCGCTGACGTCCCCCGACGTGGCGTTGTACATCAACGCGGTCTGCTTCCTGATCTCCAGCGCCGTGACCATACTCATGGTCCCATCGGATGCGGCACTGCGGCAGGAAGGCGTTCGCGACACCATCGCCCCGGTCTCCGATGGCATGTCCTTACGCGATTTCTTTGCCGGAGCAGCCTTCATCGTGCACACTCCCCTGGTCCGGGCCATTGTCATTATGGTGGTGCTCACCAATCTGTTGGACTCGGCCGCCATGAATGTGCTGTGGGCGCTGTATGGCCGCGCAGATTCCGTTCCCCCTGGTCCTGGCGGTCATCGCCATAGCGGGGTTGTCTGCCGGTTCCATCAACCCGATGATCGACACCATTCTCTACGCGTTGATTCCCGGAGATATCCGCGCGCACGTTGGGGGCAATGACCGCAGCGGTCACCGCCGGCATGCCGTTCGGCAGTGTGATGGCCGGTTATCTGGGCCAGTCCATGCCGCTACCGTTGGCATTCGCCATCATCGGCGGCTGCTATGCCGGCGTTTTCGTTCTGACCGGCTTTGGCCGGCACTGGCGGAGGTTCGACGAGTCCTTCCGTCACGCCATGGAAGTCTGAACCAAAGCGAGCGGCAATTTCCCTGTGAACGGAAACGACGATGCATCATCCCATGTGTTCGGATATTGTTGAGGCATGAGCGATATTCAGGATGTTGTCATTATCGGTTCCGGCCCCGCCGGATACACCGCGGCCATCTACCTGGGCCGCGCCGGGTACCGTCCGCTGGTTATAGCGGGTGCCCTCACACCTGGTGGGCAGTTGGTCAATACCACCACCGTGGAGAATTTCCCCGGATTCCCCGACGGGATTCTGGGCCCCGATCTGATGGATGCCATGCAGCGGCAGGCCGAACAGTTTGGCGCCCGTCTGGTCTGGGACGACGTGGTATCCGTCGATTTCGGCGATGACGTTCACACCGTCACCTGCGATCAAGGTGATGTGTTCCACGCCCGCACCGTTGTGGTGACCACTGGATCCACAGTGCGCAAGCTCCAGGTTCCCGGGGAGGAGACCTTCGCCGGGCGCGGTGTCTCCTACTGCGCCACATGCGACGGATTCTTCTTCCGCAACAAGCCGATTGTGGTCGTCGGTGGCGGCGATAGCGCCTGCGAGGAGGCGCTGTTCCTCACCCGATTCGGCTCCTCGGTTACATTGATCCACCGTCGCGACGAATTCCGCGCCTCAAAGATCATGCAGGAACGAGTCCGTTCCAACCCGGATATCACATTGATGATGAACACCGTGGTTGAGCGGGTCAACGGCTCTGACGCCGGTGCCGAATCGATTACCGTACGTAACCGCGCCACGGATGAGGTGACCGATGTTCCGGCCAACGGCATCTTTGTGGCCATCGGGCATACCCCTGCCACAGATTTTCTGCACGGCGCCCTGGCGCTCGATGACGACGGCTATATCCTTGTGGATGGTGCTTCGACCCGCACATCCGTTCCGGGCGTCTTCGCCGCCGGCGATGCCGTGGATCGTGTCTACCGTCAGGCCATCTCCGCGGCCGGCATGGGATGCAGGGCCGCACTCGATGCGCAACGGTATCTGTCGGGCGACTGATCTCCCCCACTGATTCAACGCGGAAGCCCCGCACATCACGACGTTCAACCGTGGTGTGCGGGGCTTCTGTTTCACGTGAAACTTTGTTCGCGGCGATTCTTTACACCCATCCCGCTTGGTCGTCATCCTGCCGTGCCGGAGACTCGGGAACCAGCAGCTTCATGATGCGGTCCATATCCTCTGGAGAAGAGAACACGATCTCAATACGACCATGCTTCGCCGTGCCTTTGATGGACACCTTTGTTTCGAAACGATTCTCCAACGATTGCTGAATGGCTGATCCAACCCAAGGATTAGCGGCATGAGTCCTGCGTTTCTTGGGCTGTTCCGACGCCGCCACCTGCATTGATACGATCTCTTCGGTGCTGCGCACCGAAAGACCCTCGCCGATGATGCGATCGGCCAGCTTCTCCATCGCCTCTTCGGTGGGCAATGCCAGCAACGCCCTGGCATGCCCAGCAGAAAGCACACCCGATGCGACCTTCTTCTGCACCGTGACCGGGAGATTCAACAGTCGCAGGGTGTTGGCAATCTGCGGACGCGACTTGGAGATCGATTTCGAGAGTTGCTGTTGTGTCAATCCGAATTCATCGATCATCTGCTGATAGGCGGCAGCCTCTTCCAGAGGATTCAGCGCAACTCGGTGCAGGTTTTCCAGCAACGCGTCACGCAGCATATCGTTATCCGACGTTGTCTTGACAATGGCCGGAATCGTTTCCAACCCAGCCAACTTCGAGGCACGCCAACGCCGTTCGCCCATCACCAGTTCATACTGGCTTGGAGACAGCCGGCGAACTACGATGGGCTGCAGTACTCCGACCTCACGAATCGAATCGGACAGCTCACGCAGATCATCCTCATCGAAGATCGCTCTCGGCTGGTGGGCGTTGGGGACGATCGCATCCAAGCGCAACTCATCCAGATATCCGCCCTGCACCGGCTGCAGCTCCACCTCCGGCTCAGCCTCAGATGTTTCACGTGAAACCTTTGGCTCAGGTTCTTTGGCCTTCGGAGCAGGTGCCGCCGGCTGGGTCAGCGTGGTGTCAAAGAACATGTCGCTCGGGTGCACGATGGTGTCCAGCGACGGCATCGACGCACGTTTGCCTGACGTCTTTCGTCCGCTTCTGGTGGCGCCGGATGGTTTTGACCCGGCCTGCGCGGCTGGCTGCTTCGCTTCACCATGCGGAGCCGTTTCAGGTAGCGGTGTTTCAGACGTCGGAGTCTCGGACGGCAGAGCCTCCCCCGGAAGCGCGGGGAACAACGCGCCCAATCCCTTACCCAAACGTGAACGTGTGGACATCACCGCTCCCCTTTCCTCTTGTCGATGGCATCCAACACCATCGGCGAACGTTGTGCAATTTCCAATGCCGCTTCGCCATATGAGATGGCCCCCACGCCGTGTGCGTCATAACGGATGACGGTCTGATTGAAGCTGGGCGCTTCGGAGATCTTCACGGTGCGTGGAATGGTGGTGTCCAGCACGATGGTGGGATAATGCTTCTTCACCTCGTCGAAGACTTCACGACTCAGCAACGTACGGCGGTCGAACATCGTGACCAACATCGTGGAAACGATCAGCGCAGGATTGTAATGCTCCTGTACCAGCCCGATGGTGTTGATGAGCTGTCCCAATCCCTCCAACGCGTAATATTCGGCCTGGATCGGAATCAGCATCTCCGTGACCGCGCACATCGCGTTGATGACCAATAGTCCCAAGCTCGGAGGGCAATCGATGATGACATAGTCCAGATCATGATCGGCGAGATGCGCGTCCAGCGCCCGCTTCAACAGGAAGGTGCGATCGGGCATATCCGCAACTTCCAGCTCGGCACCGCTGAGATCGATGGAGGCTGGCACCACCTGCAATGATGAAAAATCCGGACATGGTTGCATCACTTCCGCAATGGACAGCCGTCCTTCCAGCACGTCATAGACGGAAGGCTGTCCCGATGAGTGCATAATCCCCAATGCAGTGGAGGCGTTGCCCTGAGGGTCCATATCGATGACCAATACATGAGCACCGTGATCGGCCAGTGCCGCGGCAACATTCACCGTAGTGGATGTTTTGCCCACGCCACCCTTCTGGTTGGCGACGGCAATGCAACGGGTACGCTGTGGTTTGGGAAACACGGATTGCTGAAGTCGGCGATATCGGCTGGCTGCATCCACTATATCGGCGCCTAACGGCGAGCCACCGCCTTGAAAGATCCGTTGAATCGTCTCAGCGGCAGACTCGATTCCGTGTTGTTGCTCCGCCATGAACAGCCCTCCTCAGTTTTACCAGTACCTTCAAGTCTCACTGTGCGCATGGACATTGCACAGCCTTCGTCAACCATGTGGATACTGTCATCAACAATGTGGATAACTCATTCCACAAGTCAACATGAATTGCCGATAATCGTTGATATTTCAACGAAAAAAGTTATCCACAGAATTATCCACACATACGTGGATAACTGTGGATAACGCTTATCGTTTGCGCACAATAACCACGTGGGTCGGCTCCAGATCACCGCCGACCGGGGCCACAACCACGCGTGCGCGCATACCCCCTGCGGTACGAATAACACGCTCGGCCTTGTCCAGTTCCACCTGGGCAGAACGCCCTTTCAAGGCGATCAGGCTGCCCTGGGGCTTGAGCATCGGCAACGTCCAGCCGGTCAATTTCGTCATGGGGGCCACAGCCCTGCAGGTCACCGCGTCGAACGGTCGCACCTGCGCATCTCGCCGCTTCAGCGCAGCGATGATCTCTTCGGCGCGCGCCCTGATCACCGTCACATTGGACAGCCCCATAAGCTCCACACACTCATGCAGCCACTCCACACGACGCTCCATCGGTTCTATCAACGTGAAGCGATGTTCCGGCATGCAAGCCGCAGCCACAATACCCGGGAATCCCCCACCACTGCCGACATCGGCGATCGATGCGTTCGTCTTGCCGATCTCACGTCGGATGAACGGCACAATGGCCGCCGAATTCAGGATGTGCCGCTCCCACAAGATTCCGACATCCCTTGGTCCGATCAGTCCTCTGGGCTCCCCTTCCGTGAAAAGTTTCACGTGAAACTTCCGCAAGCGCGGCAACGCCTCCCCAAGCACCTCTTCGAGAATCGGAGAATCATCCAACGGATCATGAATCTCGGCATCTTCGGGCATGAACGCATCCTCTCATTCGATACATACAATGATGGAGGACCGACAACGGCCCTCCATCATATCTTATACTTCGAAACCCAATGTCCACAATATGGACATCACTCGTCGTTACCGGCTTTCATATACACCGTCACGTAGCGATGGGGTTCCTCGCCATGCGAGCGGGACTTGAGCCCCTCCTCGCGCACCACATCGTGGATCACCTTGCGCTCGAAGGAATTCATCGGCTTGAGGTTGACCGGTTCGCCGGTCTCGCGCACCTCATCCACGGCATCCAACGCAACGTCACGCAGATGCTGCCGCTTACGCTTCAGGAATCCATCGACATCCACAATGAGATGGGAACGCTCACCGGTCTTCTGCTGCACCGCAAGACGCGTCAGCTGCTGCAACGCGTCCACCACCTCGCCATGACGGCCGATCAGATGCTTGATGTCCGAATCGTCATCGGCAACGATCTGCACCATGGGGCGGTTATTGCGGACGCCCAACTCGATATCGCCTTCGTAATCGACGATATCCAGCAGGCCCTCAAGATAATCGGCGGCGATGTCGGCTTCATCATTGAGCTGATCCATCGTTTTCTCGTCGTCATCCTGCGCCATTGTTCTGTACTCCTTACTCGAGGGGTTGTTGTTCAAGTCGTTCACCGATACCGAGCTTACGCGGTATCGGAAAAGGATGCGTCCCCGCCATCCGACATACGGCGGGGACGCAACGATAGTTATTTCTTCTTCCGCTTCTTACGCTGCGGCTGCTGGCGCTGATACCCCTGGGTCTCGCGCCGTTCGGCCTCCTCCCTGGCCTTGATCAGCTCCTCCTCCTCGAGGGAGACCTGGCCCGCCTTGGCACGGCGGGCGTTCTCACGGTCATGGTCGCGGATCTTCTTGCGCTCGGACGCCGGGGATCCCGGGGTCGGGAAGTTGTAGATCTGCCACATCGAACGCAGCAGGTTGCAGATGTTGTTGGTCAGCCAGTACACCAGCACGGCGAACGGCATCGCGATGCCGGAGAAGATGTACATGATCGGGAACACCCAGAGCATCATCTTCTGCATCATGGCGGCCTGTCCGACCATGGCCTCCTGGTTCATGTTGCGCTTCATGCTGTTGTACTGCATGAACCACATGCAGGCGCACATCAGCGCCACGAAGATGCCGATGACGATCTTGCCCGACGTGTCCGCCGTGGTGAAGTTATCGGTCACGCTCACCCCGAACACGGTGGTCTGGGAGAATTCCTCGGCGGTCGCCTGGTCGAACGCGCCCAGGGCGGCACGCTTGCCGTCGGCGATGTAGGGGATGGCGGACAGCACATAGAACATGCACATGAACACCGGGCCCTGGATGAGCATGGGCAGGCACGAGCCGGCGGGGTTCGCGTCGTTGTCCTGGTACAGCTTCATCATCTCGCGGCTCAGCGCCTCTTTGCTGGCCTGGTCGGTTTTGCCCTTGTACTTGTTCTGGATGTGCTGCATCTTGGGCTGAAGCGCCTGCATCTTGCGCATCGACTTCATCTGCCGGTAGTACAGCGGGAAGATGCACGCGTGCACCACCAGCACCAGGAAGACGATGGACAGCACCCAGGAGAAACCGATCGGCGACATGCCCAGCAGCTTCAGGAATTCATGGAACAGGTTCATCACCTGCGTCATCAGCCATTCGATCGGCGTCAGAATCTTGTACAGCCAACCGAAGAAGCTGGTATCCAGCAAAAACTCGTTCGAAGTATTCATGATCAGGCCTTCTCCTTATCGTCCCAGGCCAGTGGTGTCAACCGAGGCTCCTCGTGAGCCTTGGACCAGGAAAATCTGTAGAACAGCGAATACCGTTGGGGTACGTCATCGATCCCGCCACGACTCCACGGCCGGCATCTGAGCAGACGCAACACCGCCAACAGTCCTCCACGGCACGCGCCGAACCGTTCAATGGCTTCTATGGCGTACCGAGAGCACGTGGGATAGTACTTGCAGCATGCAGGAGTGTTCGCGGAGATATGACGCTGATACCACCGGATACACCGAATCATGCCCCTGCCCGCGCTGCCGTTCATCGTTGTCCCGATTTGCGTGCGATGGATTCGAACAGGGAATGAATCTGGCTATCCAACGAAGCGAAGGATGCGGATGAAGCGCTGGGCTTGGCCCGAAGCACCACATCGCAGTTCGGGGGCAACGCATCCTGATAACGTGCCGCCGATACCCGGAACCGACGTTTGACGGTATTCCTGGTTACCGCATTGCCAACGGCTTTGGACACAGCGAGACCGAGGCGACGATGAACATCCGCCGGGGTTGCAGCCTCCGAAACATCGCCGCGTACCAGATAGTGCGCGACGATGTCCGAATCAGAGACCCTGCGGCGGCATTTCAGCACCGCGACAAATTCACGGTGGCTCCTCAGCCGCTCCACGCTGTCCCGCGCTGTTGGAATCAGGCGGAGAGGGACTTGCGGCCCTTGGCGCGACGACGGTTGATGACGGCGCGGCCGGAACGGGTGCGCATACGCAGACGGAAACCGTGCTTCATGTGACGACGGCGGTTGTTCGGTTGGAATGTCCTCTTCATAATCTAATGCTCCCGGTGTTTTTGCCGCGCCTGAGCGCGGCTCCTCATGAGTCAAGCTCTACTAACGTACTCTGACCCCTACCCCAAGTCAAAACACCGGACGCGTTTGTTCAGGCCAACTTCACAAACACCGGCCGTAAAACGTTGGAATGGTGCCGCACATATGCGGAAAGTTATCCACAAATTACACGAATGTTATTCACAATCCAGTCATTTCAACACGCAAGGGTGTGGATAACTTCCTCGATTCGGAGTAAACATGGACTACTGTATTTCAGTTGTCAACAACACGCTGCGATGAGGAAAGGGACCCTGGTGGCTGATACGACGATCAACCCTGCGGCAACGCAGGCGGCCGACATCTGGTCGGACGCGCTGGCCATTCTCCATAGCAGCACCTTGTCGGCCCGCGAAAAGGGATGGTTCGAGGACGTGGTGCCCGAAGCGGTGTTCGGCACCACCATCGTGCTGTGCGTCAGCAACGCCGAGGTCCAGCAGACATTGCAGACCACACTCAACGAATCATTGATGAATGCGCTGCGGATCGCCTCCGGACAGGAGATGTTCCCCGCGTTCAAGATCGCACCTGCCGTCGAGGAACGCCCTGCCGCGCAGCCGGAGCGGCCGCATGCCAAACCCGTCCGGCACGAGGAACGCACGCCGGAGGCCCCGTCGGCATTCGACCCGTATGCAGGCAAGACCTCGGTCCAGGGCCAGCTGCCCATCCCCGCCATGATCCCGTCGCAATCGTTCGAGAGCGGCGAGCGTGGACCGGCGTTGGATCCGGAGACGCATTTGAATAAGAATGCGACATTCGACACGTTCGTGCCCGGCGACTCCAACCGCTTCGCACGCACCGTCGCCCTCGCCGTCGCCGAAGGATCAGGACAGGACTTCAACCCCCTATGCATCTACGGCGGCAGCGGACTGGGCAAAACCCACCTGCTCAACGCCATCGGCAACTACGCCCTCGTCAAGGACCCCACCCTCAAGGTACGCTACGTCACATCCGAGGAATTCACCAACGAATTCATCGACGCCCTCCAGAACCCCAGCCAAAGCCAGGGCCGCATCGCCGAATTCAACCGACGCTACCGCCAGGTCGACGTCCTGCTGATCGACGACATCCAATTCCTCGGCGGCAAGGAAGCCACCCTCGAACAGTTCTTCCACACCTTCAACAGCCTCTACCAGGCCAGCAAACGCATCGTCATCGCCAGCGACGTCGCACCCAAAAACCTCAAAGGATTCGAGGCACGTCTGATCAGCCGGTTCGATGCCGGTCTGACCGTGGACGTCAAGCCGCCGGACCTGGAGACCCGCATCGCCATCCTGCGCATGATGAGCGGCATGAACGGCGTCACCATCCCCAACGACGTCCTGGACCTGATCGCGGAACGGTTCACCGAGAACATCCGAGAACTCGAAGGCGCCCTCACACGCGTCACCGCGGTCGCCTCGCTCAGCAACCAACCCGTCACCAAGGCGTTGGCGGAACAGACGCTGCAGGACTTCTTCACCACGGACGTGGAGGTCAAGCCCTCCGACATCATCGGCCAGGTCGCCAAGTACTTCCACCTGACCTTCGATCAGATCGTCGGACGCACGCGAACCAAGAACGTGGCGTTGGCCCGGCAGATCGCCATGTACCTGTCCCGCGAGATGACCAGCATCAGCCTGAAGGACATCGGCGACGTGTTCGGCGGACGCGACCACACCACCGTCATGCACGCATGCACGCGCATCAGCGACGAGATGCGGGAGAAGCAGGAGATCTACAACTACGTGATGGAGCTCACGGTGCGTCTCAAGCAGCGTTCCGCGGAGTGACGTCCCGCAACCGCGGGGGTCATTTCGGGGCACCGCTATACTCGTAGCATGATTGCCCGTCGGCAGCAGGCCATGACCGGGTGATGCGTTGGAATAACGAGTCCCGGCCGGCGTCCCTGCGCTCGGGCGAGACTCATGATGATGAGGGAGATGCCCATGCGCCAAGGTTTTGACAATGACAAGTACATCGAACTGCAGGCCGCGCATATCCGGGAACGCATCGCCCAGTTCGGCGGCAAACTGTATCTGGAGTTCGGCGGCAAACTCTTCGACGACTACCATGCCAGCCGCGTGCTGCCGGGGTTCCAGCCCGATACCAAGTTCCGCATGTTGAAGAGCCTGGCGGAGGACGTCGAGATCATCATCGCCATCAACGCCAACGACATCGAGAAGAACAAGGAACGCGGCGATCTGGGCATCACCTACGACGAGGATGTGTTGCGTCTGGCGGACATCTACCGCACCAACGGCCTGGCCGTGGCCGCCGTCGTGCTGACGCAATATGCCGGGCAGCAGGCGGCGGACGTCTTCCGCCACCGTTTGCAGATGCTCGGCATTCCCTGCAAGCTCCATTACCCGATCGAGGGATACCCGCACGACATCGATCTGATCGTCTCCGAGAACGGATACGGACGCAACGAATACGTGGAGACCACGCGTCCGTTGGTGGTGGTGACCGCGCCGGGGCCCGGTTCGGGCAAACTGGCCACATGCCTTTCCCAGGTGTATCACGAGCACGAACGCGGCATCGCCGTCGGCTACGCCAAGTTCGAAACCTTCCCCGTGTGGAACCTGCCCCTGAAGCACCCGGTCAACATCGCCTACGAGGCCGCCACCGTCGATCTGGACGATTCCAACATCATCGACCCGTTCCATCTGGAGGCCTACGGCAAGACCACGGTGAACTACAACCGTGACGTCGAAGCGTTCCCCGTGGTCAAGGCGCTGATGGAGAAGATCCTGGGCACCTCCCCCTACCAGAGCCCCACCGACATGGGTGTCAACATGGTGGGCTTCGCCATCACCGATGACGAGGCCTGCGCCGAGGCCGCCAGGATGGAGATCGTGCGGCGCTACTTCACCGCGGCCGTGCAGGTCAAACGCACCGGCACCGGCCAGGAGTACGTGGACAAGCTCGAACTCATCATGAAGAAGGCCGGGGTCTCCAAGGATTACTCACCCGCGCGCTCGGCGGCCCTGCTCAAGGAGGAGGCCACGGGGGCGCCGGCCGGCGCCATGATCCTTCCGGACAACTCGGTGGTCACCGGCAAGACCTCCGACCGTCTGGGGGCCGCCAGCTCCCTGCTGATGAACGCTCTCAAGCAGGTCACCGGCGTGGATATGGAGCTGGAGGTCATCTCCAACGAGGCCATCGAACCCATCAGCCGGCTCAAAACCCAGCAGCTCGGCAGCCATAATCCGCGTCTGCACCCCGATGAGACGCTGATCGCGCTCTCCATCACCTCCGCCACCAGCGAGGTCGCGGCCCGTGTGCTGGCCGGTCTGCCGAAGCTGCGCGGCTGCGACGCGTTCTTCTCGGTCATCATCTCGGCTTCCGACGAGGCCCTGCTCAAGCGCCTGGGTATCAATGTATGCTGCGAGCCGAAATTCGAACGCTCCACGTACTACCACAAGTAGTCAGGAAGCGCTTCCGCGCCACCGTATACGACGCCCTTCCTGCGGTCACCGCGGGGAGGGCGTCGTCATATCCGCGTGCACAAAGTTATCCACATACTTATTCACAAATGTGGGTAAACCCTCTGGATAACTGGTGGACGACACGCAAAATTGCGGTGGACAATGCGTGCGCAACCACGCCTAACATGTGGATACGCGCGGAGCCGCCCGTTGCCGGTGGATAACTTCAAGACTTATCCACACGCTGTCCTTCACTTATCCACATTCACACACCTGTGGATAACCGTTCTCCCGCATACGATCCAGATTGTTATCCACATATCCACCGTGCTTATGGTGTTGACTATTCCCCGTGTACAGGTAATCGCCGCAACCATAACGTCCGCCCCCAGACTCCCGTTCCGTTCATCACGGCAACAGCTAGAATGAACTCAGCACCTGAACGAAACGAGGACAGCATGAAAGTCGAAATCGATTCCGCAGCTCTGGCCGATGCCGTGGCCTGGACCACACGCGTCATTGACGCCCGCCCCGCCAACCCGATCCTGGCGGGCATCCGTCTCGAAGCCATCGACGGCACCCTGCAGCTTTCCGCATTCAACTACGAGATCTCCGCCCGCCACCACATCGAGGCCGGCATCGACGAACCCGGCACGGCCCTGGTGCTCGGCAAACTGCTGGCCGACATCACCAAATCGCTGCCTGCGGAGAAAACCTACCTGTCCACCGACGCCTCGACGCTGACCATCAGCTCCGGCAAATCCACCTTCACGCTGCAGCTCATGCCGGACACCGAATACCCCGATCTGCCGATCGTGCCGGCCAAGATCGGCCAAGTCGACGCGCCGACCTTCGTGCAGGCCGTGTCCCAAGCCAGCGTCGCCGTCTCCCGTGAGGAGAACCGTCCGGTGCTGACCGGCGTCCGCATCCAGTTCGAGGGCGACAAGGTCGTCATGACCTCCACCGACCGCTTCCGCCTGTCCCGCTCCAGCTTCTCCTGGACCTCGCAGGACCGCGACCTCAGCACCACCACGCTGGTACGCGGCTCCCTGCTGCGCGATGTGGCCCGCTCGCTGGACGAGCACCAGAACGTGGTGCTGGACCTCGATACCGACGCCCCGTCGCTGCTGGGTTTCGAGAATGCCGGACGCACCTCCACTTCGCAGGTCATCGACGGCGAATTCCCCGCCGTGGACCGCCTGTTTGCCGACGAATACCCGATTCAGGCCGTAATCGACAAGCAGGTGCTGCTGGGGGCCATCAAGCGCGTGGCGCTGGTGGCCGAACGCAACGCCCCGATCCGCATGGTGTTCGAAGGCCAGGAACTCACCCTGTCCGCTGGCGCCGTGGACGAGGCTCAGGCCATCGAGACGCTGGACATCGACATGGACGGCGACGACATCACCGTGGCCTTCAACCCCTCGTACCTGATCGAGGGCCTGAGCGCCATCACGGAACCGTTCGTGCGCATGAAGATGACCACCGCCGTCAAGCCGGTGGAGTTCAACGGTCAGCAGGAAGCCGATTCGGACGAATCGATGGACTACCGCTACCTGCTGGTGCCGATGCGCTTCAACAACTGAGAGCCGAGGCCGCGGGGTGCATATTACACGGCTGGCGCTGGACCATTTCCGTTCATGGACCCGGTGCGTGGTGGATTTCGAACCGGGCATCACGGTGCTGTACGGGGCCAATGGCCTGGGCAAAACCAATCTGGTCGAGTCCATCGAAGTCCTCGGTACCGGCGCCAGCCACCGGGCCTCCACCCTGGCCCCGCTCATCCAGCAGCACGCCGCCTCGGCCACCATCCGCGTCAATACGTCAGAGGCGGCATCGGACGGGCGTGATCCGGCGGACACCACGTATGAGATCACTCTCAACGCCCGTGGCGCGAACCGTGCCCGCATCAACGGCGGCGCCTCCCACTATATGAGGGATATCGTCGGCAGGGTGCCGTGCATCGCCTTCGCCCCCGAGGACCAGCGATTGGTGGCCGGCGACCCCTCCGCGCGCCGAACCTTGCTCAACCAGTCCGGGGTGCTGCTGGCCCCCGAGTATGCGGACCTGCTCCAGCAGTGCACCCATATCGCCAAGCAACGGGCGGCCTTGCTCAAACAGTTGGGGCAACGGGCGGATGACGCACCGGCGGCGTTGAGCGGTCTGGAGATCTGGACGGGGCAGTTCATCGAGGTCGGCGTGGAACTGACCAGGCTGAGGGCGTCCCTGGTGGACCGGCTGAAGGAGCCGTTCTCCCGCATCTACGCCGCCGTGGCTGGCGAGGGACAACAGGCGGAACTGGCCTATCAGCCCTCGTTCGATGAGGTCCTGCTCTTCGACCAGCCGGAACAGGAGCTCAGCCGCCGCTTCCAGCGGTTGTATGCGGGCGAGGTGGCGCGCGGGCAGAACCTGATCGGTCCGCAGCGGGACGACATGACCGTGCTGCTCCATGGCATGCCGGCCCGTGAGTTCGCGTCCAACGGCGAGATGTGGACGTTGGCGTGGGCGCTGAAGATGGCGCTGCACGCGCTGGTGGCGCAGGAGCGCGGCATCGACCCGATCATCATCCTGGACGACGTGTTCGCGCAGTTGGACGATGCACGACGCCGTCAGATCATGGAGTTCGCGCAGGGCCGGGAGCAGGTGTTCATCACGGCGGCGGCCCGGAACGACATCCCGGCATCACCGGGGATGCACGTCATCGACGTGGCGCAGCTGGCGGAGAGCCAGCGTCTGGCCCACGACCCGGACGCGATGGCGCGGGAATTCCTGGAGAATATGCGGCGATCCGTGGATGCGGGTGAGGCATGAGCGTTCCCGCCGTCGTACTGCTGCACCTGGATCAGCGCCGGCTGCCCGCCGAGGTGTTCGACCGGCTGATGGCCCGGTCGGATTCGCGCCGCGACCGTGAGCGCAAGGCGGAGGAGGCATGGGAGAACTTCGGCAAGCCCGGTCGTGACCCGGATACGTTGGGCGGGGTGCTGGGGACGATTGCCGGCGAGGGCCATTGGGTGCCCCATCTGAAGGTGGCGCAGCTGCGCACCCAATGGAATCTGGTGGTGGGCGATGCGATCGCCGCGCATTCGCAGGTCGCGGATTTCCGCGACGGCGTGCTGACCATCCGCGCGGAATCCCCGGTGTGGGCCACACAACTGAACTATCTGGTTCCGCAGTTGACGGCGACGATCCGGGAACGGCTGGCGGGGCTCGATATCGAACGCATCCAGGTCACCGGACCACGGCAGTCGCAGGGCCGATACGTCCATATGCGGCGCTGGGGCCGATAATGGCGCTCTAGGCGCAAAGTCCCTGTAGACGAGTAGGGTATTAGATAGAGTATTTAGACCCTAGAAGGCCCTGTTATTTGCGTTTTAGGGCATATCGTATGAAAGTAGAACCTTCGTACGTAAGGAAATCAAGTAGGAAGGAAGTTCTGTGGCAGACCCTGAGACGGACGCGCTGAACGACCCCGATACGATGAACGCCGCCAGTATCGACAATGACCTGCAGGACGCCCAGTTGGACGATTCCCTGGCCCCGGAGCATTACGAAGCCAGCGACCTCAAGGTGCTTGAGGGGCTTGAAGCCGTGCGCATCCGCCCGGGCATGTACATCGGCTCCACCGGCCCCCGTGGCCTGCACCATCTGGTGTATGAGATCGTGGACAATTCCGTGGACGAGGCCCTGGCCGGATTCGCCTCGCACATCGAGGTCACCATCCTGCCGGGCAACGGCGTGCGCGTGGACGACGACGGCCGAGGCATCCCCGTGGACATCGTGGAGGCGACCGGCATCTCCGGCGTGGAGACCGTGATGACCAAACTGCACGCCGGCGGCAAGTTCGGCGGCGGCGGCTACGCGGTGTCCGGCGGTCTGCACGGCGTCGGCATCTCGGTGGTCAACGCGCTGTCCACGCGGGTGGACATCGAGGTGCGCCGTCAGGGCTACCACTGGACGCAGACCTACATCGACCAGAAGCCGACCGCGCCGCTCAAGCAGGGCGAGCCGATGGGCGCGGAGGAATCGACCGGAACCTCGGTGACGTTCTGGGCCGATCCGGCGATCTTCGAAACCACCGAATACGATTTCGAAACCCTGCGTTCCCGTTTCCAGCAGATGGCCTTCCTGAACAAGGGCCTGAAGATCTCGCTCACCGACCTGCGCGAGATCGACCAGGCGGGTGACGAGGTGGCCGGCGACGGCGACAACCCCGTCGAGGAGCTGCACCGCAGCGTGACCTACCGGTACGAGAACGGCATCAAGGATTATGTGGACTACATGGTCAAGTCCCGCAAGGCCACGCCGATCGAGCCGGATGTCATCGACTTCGAATCCGAGGACCTGAAGATCGGCATCTCCGCCGAGGTCGCCATGCAGTGGACCACGGCGTATTCCGAGGCGGTCCGGACCTTCGCGAACACGATCTCCACCACCGAAGGCGGCACGCACGAAGAGGGCTTCCGCGCCGCGCTGACCTCGCTGGTCAACCGGTACGCCCGTGAGAAGAACATCCTCAAGGACAAGGACGAGAACCTGTCCGGCGACGACGTCCGCGAGGGCTTGATCGCGGTGGTGTCCGTCAAGCTGACGACCCCGCAGTTCGAGGGCCAGACCAAGACCAAGCTCGGCAACTCCGAGGCCAAGGCCTTCGTGCAGCGCGTGATGACCGACAAGCTCGGCGACTGGTTCGACGCCCACCCCACCGAGGCCAAGAACGTCATCCAGAAGGCCATCGAGGCATCCCGCGCCCGCATCGCGGCCAAGAAGGCCCGTGAGAACACGCGCCGCAAGTCCATCTTCGAGACGGCCGGCATGCCGGACAAGCTCAAGGACTGCCAGTCCAACGATCCGAGCGAGTGCGAGCTGTTCATCGTGGAGGGCGACTCGGCAGGCGGCTCCGCCATCCAGGGGCGCAACCCGATCACCCAGGCCATCCTGCCGCTGCGCGGCAAGATCCTGAACACCGAGCGCGCCTCGCTGGACCGCATGATGAAGTCCGACACCATCGAATCGCTGATCACCGCCATCGGCGGCGGCTACGGCGAGGACTTTGACATCTCCAAGGTGCGCTACCAC